>TARA_B110000459_G_scaffold27718_1_pt1 | contig 20521 bp, 7 predicted proteins | sample TARA_B110000459 | Tara Oceans TARA_B110000459 (sample SAMEA4398296) | marine metagenome | biome: Polar Biome; feature: [SRF] surface water layer (ENVO:00010504); material: water (ENVO:00002006), including particulate matter (ENVO:01000060) such as... | depth 5 m | reverse complement strand
TCTCCTCCTATAGAGATATTAAGTAATAGAGATTACAATCAAATAAAGCTATCTCCTTTAACACAACCTACTAATAATTTTCCTGTTGCTAAGTATCAACAAGATAAACTAACAGTTTTCCCAAATTTAGCGCCTTATGCTAGTTCTGATGTTACTTTTAATTATATTAGAAAACCTGATTTAGTTAGATGGGGTTATTACGTAGGAGACTTAGGTCAATTTATATACGACCCTACGGTTTTTGCAGCAAACTTATTAAACAACGGAGGTAGTTTATTAAGTTCTATTAGTCCTAATTTGGATCTTGCTGCGCCTACATTGGCTTTAGCGGAGTATGACAACGCTTCTACAGGGGTAACAATAACTTCAACTGGAGGTGGTACGGGTTTAAAAGTAAAAATGGCTGTAACCTTAGCGAGTGGTATTACTACTTTATTTGTTTCAGATCCAGGAACAGGATATAGCATAGATGATACAATAACCTTTGCATCAGCTACTTTTGGCGGAGCTGTTAATGCTGTGTGCACATTAGCTACTGGTAATTTCAATAGTGGTAGTACATATGGTTCCACTAATTTTGAAATAAGTGACTCTATGCAAACTGAAGCTATATTAGAAATACTAAAATATGCAGGTGTTGTAATAAGGGATCCACAAATAATTCAAGCTGCTTCTCAAGAGCTAGCTCAAGACGAGGTAAATTCAAAAAGATAATAAAATATGGGACTGATAACTGAAACAAACGCACAGTATTACGCAGGACAACAAGCTTTTCTTGGTGACAATACCACGGTTGATTTTATTTGTAATTTTAACACAGATTTAATAGCAACTACTACAACTACAAATACTAATTTTTCTATAACAGTTAATGGAGTTCCAGTCACAAACTATACTTTGCCAAGTAAAAATTTAATACGTTTTGCTGCTGCTCCAGCTACTAATGCCAATATAGTAGTTCAATTAAATATACCTAGTATATGGGATAATTATGGTAGTTATTCTTATAACAGCTTAACCGATATAGTTAATAATTTTATGGTTGCTTATGTTGGTATGGACAAGTTAATACCTAGATGCAAAAGATCTGACGTTATATTCCATGCTAAAAGAGGTTTACAAGAGTTTAGTTATGACACTTTAAAGTCTGTTAATTCTCAAGAGTTAACTATACCACCAAGCCTTTCTTTAGCAATTCCTCAAGACTATGTTAACTATGTTCAATTATCATGGATTGACGCTACAGGAGTTAAACATATAATATACCCAACTAGACTAACTAGCAACCCAACACAGCCTTTACTGCAAGACGCGACTGGACAACCAACTCAAAATAGCTTTGAAGAAAATAATGAGTCTGCTCAAGCTTTAACAGATACTAGATGGGCTAATAACAACAATTTAGATATAACAGGACAGTTAACAACTCAAGAATTTAATAGCGCTGATGTTTACGATTGGCAATGGTGGAAAATGGCTTACGGCCAAAGATATGGTTTAGAACCTGAAGTTTCTCAAAAGAATGGTTGGTTTACTATAAATGAAAGAGAAGGTAAGTTTAGTTTTTCAAGTGGACTTGTAAATAAATTAATTATATTAGAATACATATCTGATGGTTTAGCATATGATATGGATACTAAGATACCTAAAATGGCAGAAGATGCCTTATATTCACATATAATGCATTCTATAGTATCTACAAGAGCTAACTTTCCGGAATATATAGTTCAAAGATACAAAAGAGAAAGATCAGCTAAACTTAGGAACGCTAAAATAAGATTAAGTAATATTAAACTTGAAGAATTTACTCAAGTAATGAGAGGTAAATCTAAATGGATTAAACACTAGACATGGCTCAAACTAAAAATACTTTTATAAAGTCTAGAATGAACAAAGATCTAGATGAAAGATTAATTCCTAATGGAGAATATAGAGACGCTTTAAATGTTGAAATTAGTCAGTCTGACGGGTCTGACGTAGGGGCTGTTAACACTTCTTTAGGTAATATAAAATTAACTGATTTTGGGCTAACTGACAATTGTGAAGCTAAAATTATTGGTATTTTTGCAGATGAAGAAAGCAAAAATCTATATTTTTTTATAACAAACTTTATAGATACTTCTCCTGACAAACTGTCTTTATTTGCTAGTAGAACTTCTTTGTGCCAAATATGGAGAAGAGATGTTGAAACAAACTCTAACACAAAACTAGTAGAGGGTAGTTTTTTAAATTTTTCTTTAACTCACCATATATTAAATATAAATTTATTAGAAGATTTATTATTCTGGACTGATAATAGGAATCAACCTAGAAAAATAAATGTAAACAATGCTAATTCTTCTAACTCGTCAAATCCCACTTATTATACAAATGAAGATCAAATATCAGTTGCTAAATACTACCCACTTCACCCTATTGAATTATTAGATAATTATATAGTAGATTATAATGTAACAAATTCCGGTGGTGGAACTGTTGTTTCTCCAGCTGGTTATTGGGATTTATTAAACGATATAATTCCTACAACTGCTAGCACTGGGGTTGGAACTGGATTAACAGTTCAAATAACTAGTGCTGGAACAAGTAACACAAGTGAAGGCAATGGTAATTTAGTAGCTGTTAAAATAATAGATCAAGGTGTTGGTTATCAAAATGGCGATATTATAAATATAGCGCCTAAGTCAGGTAGTGCCCAAATAACTTTAGTCATAGAAACTCAATCAACAATGAAAGATAAATGTAGTGAGTTTTTACCATCTACTTTTGAAGCTCAAACTTCGGCTACAACAATTACTTCAGGAACTTTTTTTGACGCAGGTTCAGTAAATGGATCTAATTTTAAGGGTAGCATGGTAAAAATAACAACACTATCGGATGTTGACTTAACCCCGCTTGGAGCTATAGTTACAGATGTAGCTTTTACCTCAAATGTTTTTTCTTTGAAAATAGAATGGAAAGATAACCCTCAGTCAATATCAGTTGTAGGTGCTAAGCTTATACTAGGTTTAAATCCTGATTACGATGCTGCGTGGCCTGGTGATTGTGAGTTTTTAAAAGATAAGTTTGTAAGATTTGCATATAGATTTAGATTTGATGATAACGAAAATTCTTTAATATCCCCATTTACTCAAGCGTGTTTCATGCCAAAACAAAATGGATATTTTTTATCTCAAAAGAGGTCTGTAAACACAGGTGGAGCGGTTAGTGATGTGGATGTTTATGATACAGAATTAGCATATGAGTCAACTGATTTAGGGTTTTTTGAAAATGCTATTAATAGTATAAGTTTAAAAATACCGTCTCCACAGCTTTTAAATTCTAATGTAAGGTCATTTAGTTCACTAAATGACCTAATGCATGTAGAAGAAATAGATATTATATATAAAGACGACTCTGAAAATGTTATAAAAGTTTTAGATACTATAAATAAAGCGGAATTCAATTCTATAAATAGTAGTTATATTACTTATGATTATCAATCTAGAGCTCCAATAAGGGTGTTACCTAGCGATGAAATAACTAGAGTTAGCGATAGAGTTCCTTTAAAAAGCTTAACACAAGAAGTTTCTGGCAATAGAGTTATTTATGGAAACTATGTAGATGGGCATAGTAGTGTTGAATCATTGAATTATGAAGTATCTGCAGCTGCAAAATCAATAATACTTGATCCTCCAACTGGGATTATTAATGGTAATATTAAAAAAGAATACCAAAACCACACTTTAAAGCAAAACAGAACTTATCAAGTTGGTATAGTTTTATCTGATAGATACGGTAGGCAATCTGATGTTATACTGTCTTCTTTAGATGATTTTAGTACTAATAATTTATTTTTTGGTTCTACTATTTTTCACCCGTTTTATGGACTTGGAGAACCTACTCTTATAAACGCTGGTCCACCTCCAGAAACATGGCCGGGAGATTCTTTAAAAGTTAAATTTAATTCTGAAATTCCAGAAGAAACTGGAGTTCCTGGATACCCGGGTTTGTTTACTAGCTATGACCCACCTAGTATATCTAATTTAACTCCAGGTTTTGATTATAAAGTTGCGCAAACAGGAGCTTCTACTACTGGAGGAAGTGGACTTGGATTGACTGTAGACTACACTCTATCAAATCCTCCACCTGTAGACAATGGTTTTATAACTTCAATTACTATAAATAACCAAGGTAGCGGTTATCAAAATGGTGATATTATAACCATACCTGGTAGTGTTTCTGCAACTCCTGGTAATACCAATGGTGCTAATGCTACTTTTATATATAACACCAATTCGTCTCCAAATCTTACAGGTTGGTATAGTTATAAAATAGTTGTAAAACAGCAAGAGCAAGATTATTATAATGTGTACTTGCCAGGTATAGTTAATGGAGCTATAAATGAAGAAGGTGTATCTAGTTCTACTAGAGCTACTGTAAGTTTATATAGCGATAATATAAATAAAATACCTAAAGATTTATTAGATGTAGGCCCTAGCCAAAAAAGTTACAGATCTGACACTAAGTTAAGCTTGAGAGTTGGGAATACATCAACTTCTTCTATTCAGTCCTATCCAGGCACAGATGTTGAAGATGTTATTTCATTATCAGAATTAAGTGATTTAGGCGTAAACTTAACTAGAATTACTGCAATTGTTGATACTAATGGTGGAGCTACTCCACCTAGTTTTGTAACTCTAGTTAATTTTGATGAAAATATACAAGCTGGAATGTCAGTTAGTGTTGTTGAAGCAACTACTGGCGCAGTGGTAATTGGATTAAGTGATGGAGCCTATGTGAAAAGCTATGTTAAAAACGCTGCTGGAGTTAATAGTTCGTTAAGAATACTTGGAACCACAATAACAATACCAAATCTTGCTATAATAACTTTTGGACCTCCTGGTGTAATATTTAATTCAGGTAATAATCCAATAATTGGTATATTATCTACTTCTAAATCTATAGGAGTTGCAGAAGAAAATGATTTTTCAGCTCAGTTAGCTATAGCTGAAACTAAACCTACTAAATCTTTATTAGATTTATTTTATGAAACAACTACAGCTGGTATTATAAGTGAATTAAATAGTGCTGTATTAACTGGAATTACTAATTTAGATGTTCCTATTGGAATAACAGGCATTGGATTTAGTCTTTCTGAAGCTAGTGTTGGACCTACGCCTTGTACTAATGTTTTTACTCTTTTAAATATAATTAACGCTCCTATAGTAAATGTTACTAACGCTACAGGATCAATAATTAGCGTGATAGATGGATTTGGAAGCAGTAGATTTGGAGAATTTGTAATAAACAATAATAACGGTCAATTTACAATTGTAACCAACAAACAAGCTGGGCAAGGTTTTTATGTAGGTTTTGACTCTAGATTTACTGAATTTGTTTTTACAATTAAACTAACTTTAAATGGAATAGATAAATTTAAAACTTTTAGTGGTGAAATAACTAATGTAGCACCAACATTATTTCTTCCAACTAATCCTGCAAATCAATCCCCATACACAATTTCATCTTCTACCATAATTCCAGGGAGTATTGCATTTACACAGGCAACTCTAGGAACTTGGGCGTTTAACGCTATTAATGGAAGTGGTGAATTAGGATCACAAAGAGAAGATTTAAGATGGACAATAACTTCTATAAAAGCTATAGATGGTCAAAACAAGGACACTTCTAATACTCCATTTAGTGGAGATTTAAGAATTATACTACCAGCAAACACGCCATCAACCGCAAATGTAGAGCCTTATCAAATAGTTTTACAAAGAGAATATTTGAATGTAAAGAATTTTATTAAAATTGGAGAAGCAATTCTTCCAGCCCCAGGAGTTAATATCACTTCACTTAGCCAGTTTATTAGAAATGCTAGTTACCAATCGGTAGACGCTGCTTACGTAGTTTTCTTTTGTCGGTCGGTGTTACTTAACAAGTCAGTAGCTTCAGCTACTATTGATCCAGATGGACCAGGTAATTACTCCGACACTCAATGGTGGCCATTCGGTGACAATTCTAATAATAACGCTAGTCCAACTACAGTAAGTGTGAATGTTGGAGATTTACTAGAAGAGGTTACTTGGCAAGTTAAGTTTATAGTAGAAGACGGTGGTGGTATACAGGCGAATGAACAAACTATTTTAATAAGGCAACTTTCATAGCTATTATAATGATAGTAATATTTATTAAAAATAAGTGATTATAATATGAGTGCAATAATAGAAGTAAATTATTTTAATTCTTTCTGGATAAAGCAGTTGCAGGGCAGTAGTACCTATAACGATCCTAAGTGGCCAGGTTTAGAATGGAATCCTTATGGTTATCCAGAATTCCCTATTTCAGTAGACACAACAAATACTATTGATAATTTCTATGCTGAAGAAGCTAGAATAAAAGGAGGGTTTAATAATAAAATGGTTTCTCAAGGAGTTAGAGCTTATTTAAATGAAAAAAATCCTATTCAAGATACTAGACAGTCTTCATTGATATATTCTGGTGTATATAACTCTAGAACTGATATTAATAGAACTAATGTTTTTTCTGTTGCTGAAGATATTACTAGAGACTTAGACCCAGCCAATGGAAGTATACAAAAGCTCTATGCTGAGAATACAAATTTAATTATATTCCAAGAAAATAAAGTTTCTTATTCGTTAATAAATAAAAACACTATATATTCTGGTACTCAAGGTTCTGCTGAAAGCACAAAAATACCTGTTATAGGACAAAATGTACCTTATTCAGGTACGTTTGGAATTGGTAAAAACCCTGAGTCATTCGCTAAATTTGGCTTTAGGAAATACTTTGCGGATCCAGTTAGAGGTTCTGTAATAAGGGTATCTATGGATGGGTTAACGGAAATATCTGAATATGGTATGAAAGATTTTTTCAGAGATTCTTTAAGTTCTTTAGATAACAATTATAAATCTAAAAACTTACCTTGGACTCTAGTTACTAATCCACCTAGGTCAATAATTAGCGGGATTAATTTATTTTCTGTTGATTTAGACTTAAGTTTATATACTTTTATAGCACTTGGCACTGTTTCTCCAATTGATGTAACATCAGACGGAATAGGTGTTGGTGCTCAAGTTACTGTATTTACTACTTCTCAATCAGTTGTTCAAGTTCAAACAACTTCAATTGGAGGATCTGGCTATAGAGTAGGCGATACTATTACTATACCAGGAGATAATATTAAGTTTAGTGGTTCAATAAGTTTTGTTTTAACATCATCTATGCTGAGCAGCGTAACTAGTTTTCAAAATCCTTTTTATATTGAATCTTCTGTTACTGATATATGTAAAGTTTTTTTAGGAAGCAGTGTTTTAAATTTAAACTCTTCTGGCTCAGTTATTAAAACAGGCGCTTCTGTAACAGGTATTTCTAAGGTAGATGGTATAACTCCTGCTATCTTCTCTGTATCAACAAATAACAATATAATTCCTGAGTCTTCTGGATTTTTTGCTTATGAATACAAAAGTAAGATAATAGGTGGTTGGGATAATCACAATAGATACTACACTGTTTCCATACAGTTAGAACCAGCTTTTGTTAGTAGTGAATCTTTTGTTACTTTATCATATAGTGAAAATGTAAAAGGCTGGGTTAGTACTTATAGCTATAAGCCTGGTTATTTAATTAGTTTAAAAGGTAGTTATTTTTCTACATATAATAACTGTGTTTATGAACATTATATAAACAACGTTACAAATGACAATTTTTTAAATTACTATGGAATACCAGTGGATTGTAGTATAGATTTTGTGGTTAACTCAAATCCTTCTACTAAGAAAAGCTTTCAAACTATAAATTACGAAGGTGATAATGGTTGGTATATTTCTAATTTACAAGGTAGCGTTACAAGGTTCACTAACAGTGGTTTAGGTTTTGCTGATGCGTCTCCTATAATAAAAAGTTATAATGAAGGCTTGTATGTAGATCCAAATAGTGGATACCCACAGAGATATGGCTTTAATAGAAAAGAAAATTTATATGTAGCTAATATATCCAATTTGTCAAGCGCAAGTGATGAGGAGATTATTCCAGGAAACTTGCTTAGTGGTATTAAAGGCTACGTAGCTAATGTCCAGATTCGAGTAGATACCAGCACCAACGTTGGAGGTCCAAAAGAACTTTGGTCTGTAGGTACTACATTTGTACAATCATCTTAAAAAATAAAATATGTTATTAGAAATATTAGAAATATACAATTACGAACCTCAATTAGGGATGGGGCTTCCCTTAATTTTAGGGCTAGTAGGTGTTGCAGGTCAAGTTGTTACTGGTATAAAAGCTAAAAATGCAGCTGAAAAAGCTAGAAGAAACGCTAATACTCTTAAAACTCAATTAACAGATTTAGAGAATGCTAGGCAAGATGTGTTTGACTCATCTGATGATATAAGGGCTTTAGGTGATACATTGAGTAATCCATACGCTAACTTATCTGTAGCTACACAGGCTGCTGAAATGCAAGCAGAACAGACAGATATAGCTTTAGCAAACACATTAGATGCTGTTAGAGCTGGTGGTTTTGGAGCTGGTGGAGCAACAGCGTTAGCTCAAGCGGCTGCTAGAAGCAAGCAAGGTATATCAGCTAGCATAGAACAACAAGAAGTTAATAACGAAAAACTAAGAGCTCAAGGGGAAGATAGATTACAAACACAAAGACTTTCAATTGAAGAAGCTGCTATAAACGCTGAAGGCCAAGCCTGGGCGAGACAAGAGGAAAGAGATTTAACCCAGCTAGATAGAAAGCAAGCTGAAATAGATCAAGCATTAGGACAACAAGCACAATCAAATAGTGATATGATGGGTGCTTTTACTGGAGCTTTTGGAAGTTTAACCAGCTTAGGCATGTCTGGCATGGGAACAGGTACAACTAATATACCTGAAAAAAGTGGGTATTTGGTAGATAATTTTAATTCTAAAATGATGTTAAGACCTGGTGGAAATATTAATTCAGGTAATTACTCTAGAACTGCTATATTAGGCATGTTACCTGTTGGTGGAGGTCAAATAAATAGTGGAAGTACAACGCCTAAACTTAGGATAATATAAATTAAACATGGGAACATACAGACAACCAAGTCAAATAATAGATAAAAGCTTAAATACTTTAAATCAAGGTTTACAGAACGTTCAGCAGAATATGACAGTTGAATTAAGCCGCAGAAGAGAAATAGAGCTTAAAAAAGCTGAAGCTGCTGAAAAAAAATCTGAAGCATTTGAGTCAAGTAGGGATAGTAAAGTAGATGAGTATAAGTATGCTATGTCTGATTGGAAGACTATAAACCAAGGTAAAGATCCTAACTGGGAGTCTGAAAATGTTTCTGTTGAAAATCAATTAAAAAATAATGCTTTATATTATTTAGATATAATGAGTGGTTCTGTAGAAGGAGATGAAAGATATAGAAACGCAGAGCTAGCTATAAAGAGTATGATTAGAGATTATCCTGTTTTCGCAGAATTATTAAACTCAGAAGCTCAAGAATATAATAAAACTAGAGAAAATCCTGATTTACTTATAGAAACTGATGATCCTTTAGCAAAAACAAAACAAAGTATGTTAGGTGATATTTATGATGGTAAAAACCCTTATAGATTTAATATTCAAGCAGACGCAAAAGGTTTAAGCCTAAAATATAAAGATGGAGATGGAATTGACTTTAATTTAAGAGCTCAAGATTTTGAGAAACATGTAAGTGATGGTTATCCTCTTATTGATATAACTAATAACGAGACTTATAACGAGTTTATGGAAGGAGTGGGTGGAGTCGTTTTTCAGAATTATAACGATAACGTAACAGAACAACAAATCAGCACATTTAAAGATGATTTAAAAACTGGTAAAAGAACTACAACTATTGACACTATAGAAAACTTTGAAAGAGCAAATGCAAGCGTTAAGAAACAGATATATGCTTATGTAGATAAAGGTGCTCCTATAACTCAAAACGAATGGCAACTACTTGGTGGTACAGGAGTTTATAGAGGTACAGATGATCAGAAAGTTATTTTAAAAGATAAACTTTACGAACAGCAATTAGCTATGAATGGCGTTCCAGATTCAGATCTTAATATACTTAGAAAAAGAAGTACTAAAGAGAGTGGATTATCAAGTGACGATAGTTCAGATAAAGATGAAGTACAAACTATAGATTATAAAGATATAATTAATGACGCTAATAATTTAACTAAATTACTAGAAAATCCTAATCAAACAGTTAAAGATAAAAAACCAATTGCTGACATGACTCCTGAAGAAAGAAAAGTAATGCCATTTTCAGGCGCTGAAACTGAAGCTAAGAAAAAGCTAGAAGCTGACTTGTTAAAAAGATTTCAAGGAGAGTTGTTTGGAACAAAAACAAACGAACAAATTATACAAGGCGGAGTAGTGGGTGTTGCGGAAGATGGCGAATTACGTTATTATCCAAAAATCAACAAAGAAAAAGAGTTAGTTAATTTACCTGCTTATGATAATGGTATACTAATAGACGAAGTCTCTTTATTTAAGTTTCAAAAGCAATTAGACAATAGTATAAAAGACAGTATTTTAGTTACTGATAGTAGTAAACTCCCACCCGCATATTAAATAAAATTTAATTATGAATGAAGAAGTATTAAAGAAGCTTTATAACAGTGGCTCCAAGTATTTTGACCTACCAACGTTTGAAATGTTTAAAGAAGACATGAGTGACGATGGTAAACTAGAGAAATTTAGAGATAGCATGTCTCAACATTATTCAATACCTGACTTTAAAACTTTTAAAAATGACTTATCTAGTGTAGAAAAACAAGAAAAAACAACTAAACCTAAAGAAGAAGAAGTTGTTAAAACTGATGACGTAGAACTAGTTGGAGAAGTTGTTCCTATGCAAGAAAAAATTATTTCTGAAGTAGAAACTTTTGATTGGAAGCCAAGTTTATCTGCTAAAGAATATGAAGCTCTCCCGTTAATGGACAAAGAAAGAGCTAATTGGGATAAATTTAAAGAAATAGAATTTAACAAACAAAAAACAAGTACTTTAAATATTCCAGAAGCAGATATCACTGCAGATACAGATGCTTTTTCTAGCTTAGAAGATATACCAAGTTATGAAGGTTTAAGTCAAGGCACTAGTTTAGATCCTGACAAAGATGGTTTATACAGTGTTTTTATAGAAGATGGATCGACAACTATATCTACGCCTAGTTTTCCTGGAGAACCTAGCTTTACTAGTGGTGACAAAAGTGTAAACAAACGTAAAGCAAATAAAGAAGATATGGAAGTGTTACTTCCCGTTATGGATGCTTTACAAAAAGAAGCTTTTCAAAACTTATCAGACTATGGTTTTGGTAATGAAAATGGTTTAGGCTCTGATAATTATAATATATCTACTGAACAGCACACTGTGATAAAAGATAAAACTTACGATAAGTTTGTAGAAAAAGCAGGTATACCTGTTGATAGAAGTTCTTTTGATTTTCTATATAATGAAACTATTGTAGATAATAAAGACCAAGTAGAAAGAGACTATAATTCTAAAAGGATAAGACGTGAATCTACTGAAGTTTTACCTGAGTTTAAAAAAACATTTACTGCAGAAGCTGATAAAGGTAAGAATGAAGTAGAACTTATTAGCGACAGCTTAAGTGTTGAACAATTTAAGATAACTAAACAATTAAACAAGATAAATAATATTCTAATTCCTCAAGCAATTAATAGGACTGTTGATAAAGACGAGTCTTCTACTAAAAGAAATCGTCAACTAGACGATCTAAATAAAGGAAAAATAAAATTAGAAAACGATTATAAAGATCTTGACAAGGCTATAGAGCAAAACGCTACAAGTACTAAGGTAATAGGTGGTTGGATGCCTGGAGATCCTTTATCTTTTCAAGGAAAACCTAGAACTTACAAAGAAATAAACGAAGAGTTAAACTCTAAGTTTTTTAATATGCAAGGTAGAAGTAAAGAGTCTACAAAAAAATTAAATAAAGTATCTCAAGATGTTGAGAATACAGCTGGTGTTAGGGCTCAAAACTTAATAAATGAAAACCCGGCACTATCTCAAAGAGAAGCTGTAGAACAGTTGTTTGATAATGAGCTTCTATATTTACAACAGTTTCAAGGTGACGGAAAAAATAGTTTTATTGATTTAAAATTCACACCAGAGCAACTTTCAGGTGGTAATCCAATGGGAGCAAAGGTATTAAGAGCTTTAGATGCTAATGGATTAAAAAAGAATATAGATGATAATGGTAATATAAATATATCTCTATATGATTTAAGAGCTGCTGGGATTGATTCTAGGAACTTTGAAGGTTACTTTGATGAATTAGCTAACTTGATAAGTGATAAAGACCTTAATGCTGTTAAGATGTACAATGAAGAGGTTGATGAAGTAACTGTAGCTGCTAGAACTTTTAGAAATTTAGCTATAAACAACGTAGATGTTGGAGCTATAGAAAAGCCTGATGGTTTTGTAAATCTTTTGCAAACTGGAGCTGTTGCTACTTTAGAAACTTTAGGCATGGATAAAGGTGAAGCTGAAGAATTTTTAACAGGCACAACTGAAGGAACAGCTAGAACTCAAATAGATAATTTAGATAGAGCTATAAAAACTGCTAATAACACACCTGAGATACAAGCATCAATGGGTGGTAAAATAGAGTTAACAGAAGATCAGAAAGAAAACATATCTATGAGTATGACAGAAGAAGTTACTTCTGGAATAGGTGGATTTGTACCTGACTTAGCGATACTAGGTGCTACTGGAGGCGTTATGAATGCTATGGGTTATGCTAAGTTAATTAGCAAGATGTCACCTATGGCTAGGTTTATAACTGGAGCTGTTGTCGAAGAAGCTAAGATGCAAACAATACTAGATATGAAACCTGGTGGTGGTGCTACTTTTTATACTTTAGGCGCAGCTACAAGTGGTATAGGTTTTAAGAAAAAGTTTAAATGGTTAGACCCATTATTCCAAAAAGTTATAAAAGCTGGGCCAATTGGTGCTATATCAGCTGAAGGTGCTGGAGTTGCAGAACTAGCTTATGAAAGTTTTATGGGTGATAAAAACTTTAAAGCAGAGTTCGATGAAATGTATAAAGACTTTAGTACAGTGTCAAGAAGAGCTATTGTTAACAGTATGGTTTTTGGTTTAACAGGTTTTACGCACGTTAAAAGAGGAGACTTCATGACGACTCAGAGAAAATATGAGCTTGTTTCTGAATTAAAAAATGAAGTTAATAACTTAATGGGGCAAAATTTAGACTTTGTTGATGGTTTTTCTAGTGAATTAAAAGTAGATAAAGATGGTGTTGTAATTCCAGATGCATTGAAGCCTAAAGAAAAATTTAAAGATTTATCACCAAAAGATCAAAAGAAATTTGCAGAGTATACTAAAAGAATACAAACGTTAAATCAACAGATACAAACTGAAACAATGTATCACAAGCTGGATCCTAACTCTAAGAATTTTGAACAAGATTTTGATAAAATGATTACAGAGCCTATGAATAAGGCTATGAAAGCTCTTGTACCAAATTTTGAAGGTGTTAAAGTTAAGTTTGGTAGAAGGAGCGATCCTAAAACTCCTATGTTTAAAAAGAATTTTGACAGTGCAGAGAACACTGCTCAGTATAATCCTAAGACAAAAGAAATGTTTTTTGACTTAGACGCTTATACGGCTGGTAAACCTCCTCATGAATTTACACATGTTGCTTTAAATACTTATCTTGAAGCTAATCCTGGTATGAAATTAAACTTTACTAAAAACTTAGGCAAAGTATTTGAAGGATTTGACTTTGGTGAATTTGAAGGAACTGAGCTAGCTAAAAGAATTAAAGAAAGATATAATATAGATCTTAGAACATGGAAGGGTAAAAACTTAGCGGCTGAAGAATACTTAGCTTTTATGGGTGAATTTTTAGCTGATCCAAAAGTTTACTATACTAATCCAGACTTAGCATCTACTTTTATGAATCAAGTTAGATTAGAAGTTAAAGACTTTCTTGTTGAGGCTGGTTTAAAAACACCTAACGTTAAAACAGCTAAAGATGTAGTTCAACTACTAGGTATGATAGGTGAGAAAACTAGAATGGGTGGAAGGTTTGAAGTTAAAATGCAGACACTTGCTAAGTTAGACGAAATAGATGTAATAGGTGCAGAGCTAGTTAAAGCTAACAGAGAGGCTGAAGGTAAAAAAGTAGCTTCTAAAGATTTAACTAAAGAAGTTGAAGTTTCTAAATCTAATAAAGAAATAGCCAAAGCAAACACTAAAATAGAAGAAAAAATAATAAAAGCTGGAGATACTAGAGTTAGAGACATTAAAGATCAAGAGTTGTCTACAAAAATTAAAAAAGAATTATCTGAAAACAACATAGGCAAAGCTACACAATTAGCTAACCAAGCAGCTAAAAGTGCAGGTGCTATGTCTTTAGAGCCTAGCAAAAGAGTTTCAGCAGAAGAATTTAGATCTGGATATGAAGAACAATTAGCTAGATTAATTGAAACTTACAAACCTGTTGTAGATGGTAAGCGTATACCTTTTGGTGCTTATATGCAGAAAAATTTAAAAAGAAGATATGGTCAAATACTTCAGCAAGCTAAAAGAGGTAAATTTGAAGGCCAAGAAAAAAGATTAGGACAAGACAGGGCAGAAGGAGAAAAAGAGTTTGATATTAAGTCAGAAGAGGCAACGCCAGAAGAAGCTATTATAGCTTCAGAAGAAGGAAAAGCTAAAGTTACCCCAAAATCTAAAGTAACTAGAGACTTTCCAGAGATATTTACTGAAGACTTGAAAAATGAAATTGATAAAGGTTTATTAGAAATATTTGAAGGAGAACTACCAGGTGTTGAAACAAAAGAATTTAAAAGCTTTATAACAGAAGCATCGAGAGGTAAATTAACTAATAAAGTTAAAAAAGCTTTAGGTGCAGGTAAAAACTATGAGTTTTCTATTAAGAAAATGGCAGCAAAAATGAAGGAAACTTTAGATCCTAGATTTTTTGTTAGATTAGAAAGTCAAACCAAACCTGAAAATAGAATATTTACTAAACCACCTAGACGTTTAACTAAGCAAGCTGAGATTGATGCAGCTATGCTTAACGATAAAGTATATGTAGAGAACACAGCTCAAGGCGTGAACATATATGAGTTTAAAGATTTTACTCCAAAACAATTATCAGATTATATATTAGCACCAACTATAAGTCCTACTACTGGAGCTAAAAGTGGATTAAGAGGAACTAGAAAAACAGCTTTTGCAGAAGGCTTGGTTGATAGATTAACTAGAGACGCTACTCCACAAAACCTTAAAAGAATAGGTAAAGAAACTGGTGAAATAGCTGAGATTAGTAAGAAAATGCAAGTTGATCCATCTACTATAATGGCATCTAAAGATTTAAAAAGAAGAGCTAAAGAATTAAAAGCTGCCTCTAAGTTTACTGTTAACGTAGATAAAGATGGTTTACCGTTGTTTACTCCAAAACTTGTAAGTTCTACAAGAAAAGAAATAGTTAAAACAAAGTCAGGTGAAGAATATATAAATCCTAAAGATATTGGAAAAACATATAGAACTAGAGATTTTAACCAAAAACTGCCAAAAGAAATTGCATCGTTTGAAGGAGAGACGGTACTTGAAGGCGTTGTGAGACTTACAAATGAATTTATTGAAAAAAACCCTGAATTTTATGGAGCTATAAGAGATTCCACTACCGCTGGTGTTGAAAGAGGTTTATTGTCAACTAAAAAAGTTTTTGATAAACTTGTTGATCCAGTAAAAGGTGTAGACCAGCTAGGTAAGCGATATCCATATACTGAAAAAGGTGGATTAGCTAGACGTAAATTTTTGAAAGATTTAAAAGATCCTAATTATGTTAAAAATCAATTTCAACAAACTGAAAATTTTTTAGAGTTTTTTAATAGAATAGAGTCTTATTTAAAAGAAAACCCTAAAGATGCTTGGTTTTTTGATGCGTTAGTTAAAGATGCACAAAATAATCAAAATGCTATATTTAGATATTCAGCACCAATATTGTTTATGCATACAAATAAAAAAGGTGAAATTGTAGTAGGTGAAAAATTAAGAGAAGAGCATTCAACTCCACAAAACAATATAGGAACAATGCTGCTTGACGCTGCTATAAAAGGTGAAATCAAAAATATTAAGCCTCTTGTAGAATCAATGCTAATGCAAGGTGGATTAACTAGAGTTGATGACCTTAAATTAGATGTTGATTTTAAATCTAAAATGCCTGATTTTTTCTGGGAAGAAATAGCTCCTAAAATATTATCCAAAGAAGTTAAGTTAGAAAAAGGCATTGCTGCTGTTATTAGAATGACGGAGTCTGGGGTTAATATGGACAATTATAAATATATACCAGCTGATAAGTCATTTAGTGAGTATTTGTTTGGATCTAATGGTATACCACAAAACAAACAAGCTGAATTAACTAGAGAATATTTAAGTGGGGAAATAACTTTGCAAGAATCTAGAAAAAGGGGCAAAGGTTTAGCTGATGAGTACATTAAACTAGAAAAAGGTAAAGCAAAAGCTAAAGTTCAAAATGTAGAAGTAGTAGAAGAAGCTTCTATGGCCAGCAAAGATTTGAGCCAAAGAGAAATGCTTAACGAACTTAATAAAAGAGATAAGGCATTTAGATTAGCTAACAAACGCAATAAAACTATTAAGAAAGCTAGAGTGTTTGATTTTGACGATACTATAGCTAGAAGTAAAAGTAAAGTATTTGCCGAAAGAGATGGTAAAAGAAAAACATTAACTGCAGAAGATTTTGCTAAGCAAGGTGAAAAACTAATTTCAGAAGGTTGGAAAATGGACTTCACAGACTTTAACAAAGTTGTTGAAGGTAAAAAAGGACCTTTATTTGATCTAATAAAAACTATGAAAGAGGCTCCTGGTGATAGAGATATATTTATTCTTACAGCTAGAGCACCTGAATCTCAAAAAGCTATTTATGAATTTATGAAAGCTATGGGTGTTGAAATACCTTTAGAGAACATAACAGGTTTAGGTAGATCTGAAGGCAAAGCTAAAGCTGATTGGATAGTAGACAAAGCTTCTGAAGGTTATAATGATTTTTATTTTGCAGATGATGCCAAGTCAAATGTAAAAGCTGTTAGAGACGTTTTAGAGCAGTTAGATGTTAAGTCTCAAGTACAACAAGCTTTTGCTTCTAAAGATCTCTCTAGAGACTTTAATGATATAATAGAGCAGTCTACAGGTATTGGAGCAGAAAAAATATTTTCAGATGTTAAAGCTGAGATAAGAGGTAATAAAGCTAGAAGACAGAAGTTTTTTATACCACCATCTGCTGAAGATTTTACAGGTTTATTATATAGGACTTTAGGTAAAGGCAAGAAAGGTGAAGCTCATATGAAGTTTTATCAAGAAAACTTACTTGATCCTTATGCTAGAGCTATGGAAAATCTATCTACTGATAGAGTTAATCTTATGTCTGATTTTAAAGCATTGAAAAAAGAATTAGACGTTCCTAAAGATCTTAGAAAAACAACTGAATCTGGATTTACTAATGAGCAAGCTGTTAGAACTTATTTATGGGGTAAAAGCGGTAAAGAAGTTCCAGGACTTTCTAAAACAGACATGAAAGAACTTAGTGATTTAGTAGAAAATAATCCTAAACTTGAAGCTTTTGCAGATCAAATAATGTCTATAACAAAAGGTGATGGATATTCTACACCAACTAAAAACTGGGCTACTGGAACTATAACAACAGATTTAATCGATGTTTTAAATACTACTAAAAGAGCTAAGTATTTAGAGACGTGGAATCAAAATAAAGATATTATATTCTCTAAAGATAACTTAAACAAGCTAGAAGCAGCTTACGGGGTTAAGTATAGAGAGTCTATGGAAAATATCTTAAAAAGAATGAAGTCTGGAAGAAATAGAATTGAAGGAGGTAATGTTTTAAGTAATAAAGTTTTAGATTATATAAACAACTCTACAGGAGCTATAATGTTCTTTAATACTAGGTCAGCAGTTCTTCAAACTATATCAGCTGCTAACTTTATTAACTGGGGATTTAATAATCCTTTTAGAGCTGGAAAAGCTTTTGCTAATCAACCTCAGTATTGGAAAGACTTTGTTAAATTAATTAACTCTGATTACTTAAAAGATAGACGTAATGGTTTAAAGCTTAATATATCTGAGTCTGAAATAGCAGATGCAGCTAAAACTAGTACTAACAAAGCTAAAGCAGGTATAAACTATATATTAGAAAAAGGTTATTTACCTACTAAATTTGCAGATAGCTTTGCTATAGCATCTGGAGGAGCAACATTTTATAGAAATAGAATAAATGATTTAATTAAAAATGAAGGTTTAACTAAGTCTGAAGCTGAGATAAGGGCTATGAAAGAATTTAGAGAAGTTTCTGAAATATCTCAACAGTCTTCTGATCCAAGTAAAATATCATCACAACAAGCTAGTACTTTAGGTAGAGTGGTTCTTCAATTTGCTAATACACCAATGCAATATGCTAGAATACAAAAAAGAGCTGTTCAAGATATAGTAAATGGTAGAGGAGATTTAAAAACTAACATAAGCAAAATAGCTTATTATGGATTCTTACAAAACATGTTATTTAATTCTTTACAACAAGGTTTGTTTGCTTTAGGATTTGGAGATGATGAAATAGACGAGAAAGAAGAGCAGAAAATAATCAAAATGGCTAATGGCATGGTTGATTCTAGCTTACGTGGTTTAGGCTTTGCTGGTGTCACGGTTCAAGTTCTTAAAAACTTAGGAATAGATCTTTATGATAGATCAAAAAAAGATAGGCCTGAATACTCTGATTCTTATATTAAGTTATTAGAATTTTCACCAGCTATAAAAAGTAAATTAAGTAAATTTAGAGGAGCAGCTTATCCATTTGACAGCAAGAAAAGAAGAGCAGAAGTGTTTGAAAAAGGATTTAGTTTAGATAACCCAGCTTATGAGTCTATGGCTAAAGTTGTTACAGCTACAACAAATGTACCTTTAGATAGATTATATAGTAAAGTTAATAATTTATCCGCGGCTATGGATGAAGAGACTGAAACATGGCAATCAATAGCTATGGTGTTGGGTTGGCCAGAGTGGCAGGTAAAAGGTAAACAAAGTGCTGTAAAAATTCCTTTAAAATCAAAAAGTAGACTAGAAAAAATTAGAGCTGAAGAAAAAAGATTAGGAGTTAAGTTTGAATAATTGAGGAACAAAAAAACTGGGCACCATACCCAAAGTTCCTGTAACCAAAAAAGGGGATCGAAAGGTCTCCTTTTTTTTTATTAACAATTACTTAACCTTATCTTAAGGAAATTTCCTAGATGGTAAGTAATAGTGATAGTATGAAAATAATAAACTTATTAATTGGTATATTGCTTTTAGGAAGCTGTACTAAGCCTGATGTAATTGAAACCATTACAAACCCCTATGAATTAACAGGTAAAATAAACAGGGATACAACTTTAACATCTAATAACATTTGGACTTTAAATGGTAGAGTTTCTATAGCTCCTGGTAATACATTGACTATAGAAGCAGGCACTACAATAAAAGCCAAACCAGGATCTGGTTCAAATGCTTCTTGTTTAATAATAAGTAAAGGTGCTAAAATAAAAGCACAAGGAACTTTTCAACATCCCATAATTTTCACCACAACTGAAGACGGTGCAAATGAAAATGTAAGAGGAATGTGGGGAGGTTTGATAATATTAGGAAACGCTAAAGGTTCATTTGTAGGTGGAGTTAATAAAATGCAAATAGAAGGAATACCAGCTTCTGACACTCTTGGTTTGTATGGAGGTAATAATGATAACGACAACTCTGGAATATTAACTTATGTATCCATAAGACATGGAGGAGCTAACATAGGTGAAGGAAATGAAATTAATGGATTAACACTTGGATGTGTAGGTGATAGCACTGTAGTTAATAATATAGAAATAGCATGTAACTCAGATGATGGTTTAGAGCTATTTGGGGGAAGTGTGAATGTAGATAATGTTTTATTATGGTCAATATCGGATGACTGCTTAGATATAGATCAAGGATATAAAGGTACAGTATCTAATTGCTTAGCTATAGCTAGTGAAGTTACAGACCATTTAATTGAACTAGATGGTGGTGAAGGTGTTTACAATCCTAATTTTAATATAATTAATTTTAATTTCTTAGATACTGTTACTAGAAGTACAGGATCAGGTTCTAACATACATTGTAGAAGTCAAGCTAATGGTTTTGTTTCTTTAAATAAAAACACTACTATTAAAAATGAGATAGGAACAAACGTATTAATAGATACTTTAGGTATTGAATTAGATTATAATATATTTAATTGGTCTTATTACTATGAATAAATTAAAAAAGGGGAGGTCATTACGACTTCCCCTTTTTATATTTAACACCATGGGCAAAATCCGCCCGGACAATTTTCACACATAACTTACATATTAAAATTTATAACTAATTCCAACAGCCACAAAAAATCCTCCAGTAGCTATAGCTAATGTATTAGGATTTAAATC
>TARA_B110000459_G_scaffold202579_1_pt1 | contig 20737 bp, 34 predicted proteins | sample TARA_B110000459 | Tara Oceans TARA_B110000459 (sample SAMEA4398296) | marine metagenome | biome: Polar Biome; feature: [SRF] surface water layer (ENVO:00010504); material: water (ENVO:00002006), including particulate matter (ENVO:01000060) such as... | depth 5 m | reverse complement strand
AAGTTTATAAAAAACAATCTGGTGGTCGTGGTAAGTTTGCTGATATTTCTTTCATCTTAGAGCCAGTTGAAGATTTAGAAAAAGAAGGATTAGAATTCGTTGATAAGATTAAAGGGGGTAATATTCCAAAAGAATTTATTCCTTCAATTGAAAAAGGATTTAAAGAAGCAATGAAAGCTGGTGTACTTGCAGGATTTCCTGTGGATAGTATTAAAGTTACATTGTTAGATGGTTCTTTTCACGCTGTCGATTCAGATGCAATTGCTTTTGAGATAGCGGCTAAGATGGCATATAGACATGCAATGCCTATGGCAAATCCAGTATTGTTAGAGCCTATAATGAAAATGGAGTGTATTACTCCAGAAGAAAATATGGGTGATATTGTTGGAGATTTAAACAGAAGAAGAGGTCAGGTAGAAGGGATGGATGACAGGAATGGAGCTAAGGTTGTTAAAGCTAAAGTACCATTGTCTGAAATGTTTGGATACGTTACTGATTTAAGAACAATGTCTTCAGGTAGAGCATCATCAACAATGGAATTTTCTCACTTTGCTCCGGCACCGAGAAATGTTGCAGATGAGGTAATCAAAAAAGCAAAAGGAAAAGTAGAAGCTTAATATATAACTAAGATGAGTCAGAAAATTAGAATAAAATTAAAATCTTACGATTTCAACTTAGTTGATAGATCGGCTGAGAAAATTGTAAAGACTGTAAAAAGTACAGGTGCAGTAGTTAGTGGTCCAATACCATTGCCAACTCACAAAAGAATCTTTACTGTATTAAGATCACCACACGTAAACAAGAAAGCAAGAGAGCAATTTCAATTGTGTGCTTACAAAAGATTAATTGACATCTACGGATCTTCTTCGAAGACTGTTGATTCATTAATGAAACTTGAATTGCCAAGTGGTGTTGATGTAGAAATTAAAGTATAATAATTTAAACAAGAACAAATGCCAGGATTGATAGGTAAAAAAATAGGTATGACTAGCGTCTACAGTGCCGATGGTAAGAATATACCATGCACAGTGATAGAAGCTGGTCCTTGTGTAGTAACACAAGTAAAAAAGGTAGATACCGATGGCTATGAAGCAGTTCAACTTTCTTTCGGAGATAAGAGAGAAAAAAATACGCCAAAAGCGTTACAAGGACACTTCAAGAAGGCGAATACAACACCTAAGAGAAAAGTAGTTGAATTTCAATTTGACGAAGAAAAAAACTTAGGAGATATCATTAATTCAGATTTATTTGAAGAAGGTGAGTTTGTTGATGTTGTAGGGACTTCAAAAGGTAAAGGTTTTCAAGGAGTTGTAAAAAGACACGGTTTTGCCGGTGTTGGAGATGCAACTCACGGTCAGCACAACAGATTAAGAGCTCCAGGTTCTTTAGGTGCTGGTTCTACTCCTTCTAAAGTTATGAAGGGAATGAAAATGGCAGGAAGAATGGGTGGAGATAGAGTCACTCAACAAAACTTGCAAGTTGTAAAGGTTTATTCAGAAAAGAATTTAATCGTAGTTAAAGGATCTATTCCTGGAGCTAAAGGTTCTTTTGTATTAATCCAAAAATAATAGGAGACTAGAAAATGGACATAGTTGTAAAAAATATTGGTGGAAAGGATACAAAGAAAAAAGTTTCTTTGGATAAAGCCATCTACGAAATCGAACCGAATGATCACGCTATCTATTTAGATGTTAAACAATATTTAGCAAATCAAAGGCAAGGTACTCATAAAGCCAAAGAAAGAGGCGAAGTAAAAGGTAGTACTAGAAAGATTAAAAAGCAAAAAGGAACGGGTACTGCTCGTGCTGGTGATATTAAAAACCCATTATTTAAGGGTGGTGGTCGAGTTTTTGGACCAAGGCCAAGAGATTATAGTTTTAAATTGAACATAAAACAAAAACGTTTAGCGAGAAGATCTGCTTTGTCATATAAGGCTAAAGAAGGTGCTATCGTTGTGATGGAGGAGTTTTCATTTGACGCTCCACAGACAAAAAAGTATATTGAATTTTTAGAAAGTTTTAATGCGCTTGATAAAAAATCATTATTAGTGTTGTCTGAGTCAAATAAAAATGTATATTTGTCATCCCGAAATTTGAAGAAAGCGAAAGTGGTAACTGCTTCGGAAATAAACACTTACGATTTGATGAACGCATCAAGTGTTATTTTAGCAGAAGGATCAATTGAAATAATTGAAAATATTTTAAAATAAGTTTAATGATGGGAATTTTAAGGAAACCTGTTGTATCTGAAAAGATGACAAATCAAAGTGAGAGTTTAAATCGCTACGGATTTGTTGTTAAGTTTACAGCAAACAAGATAGAAATTAAGAATGCAGTTGAGAAGGCTTATGGTGTGTCTGTTGAATCAGTAAATACTATGAACTACGGAGGAAAGACAAAGACGAGAAACACAAAGGCAGGATTAATTAAGGGAAAAAGAAATAAATTTAAGAAAGCAATTATAACAGTTGCGGACGGAGATGTTATAGATTTCTATAGCAGCATATAATTTAAGTATTCATTATACGGGGGCTCCAACCCTCTTAAGACATAAAAAAAAATGGCAGTAAGAAAACTAAAACCCACTACGCCTGGGCAAAGACATAAGATTGTAAATGTATTTGATACAGTTACTACTGCTAAGCCAGAAAAAAGCTTAGTTAAAGGTAGAACGAAATCAGGTGGTAGAAACAACACTGGTAAAATGACAATGCGCTACATAGGTGGTGGTCATAAACAAAAAAACCGTGATGTTGATTTCAAAAGAGATAAAGACGGAATAGCCGGAGTAGTAAATTCTATTCAGTACGATCCAGGAAGAACAGCAAGAATTGCTTTGATTTTCTATAAGGATGGTGAGAAAAGATATATTATTGCGCCAAATGGGCTTCAAGTTGGTCAGGAAATATTTTCTGGTAAAGGTGCTGAACCTGAGGTAGGGAATACATTATTCTTAAGTGAAATTCCTTTAGGAACAGTAATTCATAACGTAGAGTTAAGACCAATGCAAGGTGCTAAAATGGCACGAAGCGCAGGATCTTACGCTCAACTTACAGCAAAAGACGGAAAATTCGTAGTAGTTAAATTGCCTTCTGGTGAGACAAGATTAATCTTGGCTACATGTAAAGCAACTATTGGTACAGTTTCAAATGCTGAACATATGTTAGAAAGATCTGGTAAAGCAGGTCGTAGCAGATGGTTAGGAAGAAGACCAAGAGTAAGGGGTGTTGTTATGAATCCAGTCGATCATCCAATGGGTGGTGGTGAAGGTAAATCTTCAGGAGGTCATCCAAGATCAAGAAATGGTATTCCAGCTAAAGGTTATAAAACTAGAGCACCTAAGAAAGCGTCAAGCAAGTATATTATTGAAGCAAGAAAGAAATAATTAAGATATGAGTCGTTCACTAAAAAAGCCACCATTTATACATTACAAATTGCAGACTAGAGTTGAATTAGCTCAACAGTCTACAAAGAAAACTGTAATTAAAACTTGGTCAAGAGCATCAATGATTTCACCGGATTTTGTAGGGTTAACAATTGCTGTTCATAATGGAAATAAATTTATACCGGTTTACGTAACTGAAAATATGGTAGGTCACAAGTTAGGAGAATTTGCTCCAACTAGAACTTACAGAGGTCACGGTGCGGATAAAAAGAAAAAAAGATAAAAAATAGTTAACCATGGGTGCTAGAAAAAGAAATAAAGCTGAGCAAATAAAGGAAGTTAACAAAACAATTAGTTTTGCTAAACTGAATAATTGCCCAACTTCTCCGAGAAAAATGAGAAAAGTTTCTGATATAATCAGAGGAGAAGAAGTATTTAAGGCGTTAGGAATTTTACAATTCAGTCCACAAGATGCAGCAAAAAGATTAGAGACATTGTTGAAATCTGCAATTGCAAATTGGGAAGCTAAGAATGAAGGTGAAAGACCTGAAGATAATAACTTGGTTGTGAAAGAAATTATGGTTGACAGTGCTAGAATGATGAAAAGAATTCAGCCTGCACCACAAGGACGTGCGCATAGAATAAGAAAAAGATCTAACCACGTTACATTAATTGTTGACAGTAAAAAAGTAGAAGCATAATGGGACAAAAAGTAAATCCAATTTCAAACAGATTAGGTATCATTAAAGGATGGGATTCTAATTGGTACGGTGGAAACAACTACGCTGATAAAATAGTTGAAGACTACAAAATTAGAAAGTATTTGATGGCTCGTTTGCACAAGGCAAGTGTTTCTAAAATTATTATCGAAAGAACTTTAAAGTTAATCACTATTACTATCAACAGTTCAAGACCTGGTATTATTATCGGGAAAGGTGGTCAAGAGGTTGACAAGTTAAGAGAAGAGCTTAAAAAGATCACTGAAAAGGATGTTCAAATCAACATCTTCGAAATAAAAAGACCAGAGCTTGATGCAAAATTAGTTGCTGATAGTGTTGCAAAACAAATTGAAGGAAGAATTTCATTTAGAAGAGCAGCAAAGATGGCTGTGCAGTCTTCTATGAGAATGGGCGCTGAGGGAATTAAAGTTCAGTGTGCAGGTAGATTAGGTGGAGCTGAAATGGCAAGAACTGAAAGTTATAAAGATGGTAGAATACCATTGCATACATTTAGAGCGGATATTGATTACGCTTTAACTGAAGCACATACTCAATACGGAAGAATTGGTGTTAAAGTATGGATTTGTAAAGGAGAGATTTACGGGAAAAGAGATTTATCTCCGAACGTAGGTCAAGACAAAGGTAAAGGAAAGGGAAGAAGTGGGAATGATAGAAAGAGACCTGGAGGAAACAGAAGATAATCAAGTTAAGAACAGAAGATTTTAAAATAAAAAATAATGTTACAACCAAAAAGAACGAAGTTCAGAAAAATGCAAAAGGGGCGTATGAAAGGTAACGCCATGAGAGGAAATCAAATTGCATTTGGATCGTTTGCAATCAAAGCTTTGGAAGAATGCTGGATGACAGCAAGACAAATTGAAGCAGCAAGAATTGCAGTAACAAGACATATGAAAAGGGAAGGTCAAGTTTGGATTAGAGTATTTCCAGACAAGCCCGTAACTAAAAAGCCTGCAGAAGTAAGAATGGGGAAAGGAAAAGGAGCACCGGAATTATGGGTTGCAACTGTTAAGCCAGGTAAAATCATTTTCGAAATTGATGGTGTGTCAACTGAAACTGCTCAAGAAGCATTAAGGTTAGCAGCTCAAAAGCTACCAATCAAGACGAAGTTTGTTATTAGAAGAGATTACGCAGGTAAATAATTTAAGAAGATGAAACAACTAGATATAAAAGACCTTTCGGTTGACGATTTAACTGAAAAATTTGCAGAACAGAAAGAAGTGTTGGCTAAAATGAAGTTAAGTCACGCAGTTTCTCCATTGGAGAATCCAATGCTAATTAAGCAAACTAGAAGAACTGTTGCTAGGCTTAATACTGAATTAAGAAAAAGACAACTTCAAGCAAAATAATTGTTGTGATGGAAAATAGAAAAGTAAGAAAAGAAAGAGTAGGTTTAGTTACCAGCAATAAAATGGACAAGTCCATTACTATCGCAGTTGAGCGTAAAGTGAAACATGCTATGTATGGTAAATTCCTTAAAACTACAACTAAATTTATGGCTCATGATGAGAAAAATGATTGTAACATTGGTGACACTGTTAAAATCATGGAAATCAAACCAATGAGTAAGAATAAATGTTGGAGATTAGTTGAAATTATTGAAAGAGCAAAATAAGTTATGATACAGACTGAATCAAGATTAAAAGTTGCAGATAACAGTGGTGCCAAAGAAGTACTTTGTATAAAAGTATTAGGTGGATCTAAAAGAAGGTATGCTTCAATTGGTGATACTATTGTTGTTTCTGTAAAACATGCGATGCCATCTGGTAACATGAAAAAAGGAGCTGTTGCAAAAGCGGTAGTTGTTAGAACAAGAAAAGAAATCAGAAGACCAGATGGATCATACATTAGGTTTGACGATAATGCTGCTGTAATGTTAAATGAAGGTGGCGAAATGTCTGGAACTCGTATTTTCGGACCAGTTGCAAGAGAATTGCGTGATAGAGAGTTCATGAAAATTGTTTCATTGGCTCCAGAAGTACTATAAAAAGAGATTAAATTTTAGTTATGGCTAAATTACACATAAAGAAAGGAGACACTGTTCAAGTAATGTCTGGAGAATCGAAAGGAGCTCAAGGTACTGTTCGAAAAGTATATCCTGAAAAGAGCAGAGCAATCGTTGAAGGTGCTGATATCAAAATGATGTCAAAGCATAGTAAACCAAATGCTGCTAATCCTGATGGAGGGATTGTTAAAGAAGAAGCACCAATTCATATTTCAAACCTAATGGTTGTTGATCCTAAATCAGGAAAACCAACTAGAACTGGCAGAAAAATGGATGATGCAGGAAAAAAAGTTCGTTACGCTAAAAAATCAGGGGAGGTTATATCATGAGTTATGCACCTAGATTAAAAACACAGTACAAAGAAGTTATAATGGCTTCTTTAAAGGAAAAATTTTCATACACTTCGGTGATGCAAGTTCCTAAAATTGAGAAAATTTGTTTGAACCAAGGAGTTGGTGGAGCTGTTTCTGATAAAAGAATGGTTGAAGATGCTGTTAATGAAATGACACTCATTTCTGGACAAAAAGCAAATGCAACGTTCTCTAAAAAAGATATTTCTAATTTCAAATTGAGAAAAGGAATGCCTATCGGGACTAGAGTTACCTTACGTGGTGATAAAATGTACGAATTTTTAGATAGATTAGTTACAGTTTCATTACCTAGAACAAGAGATTTTAGGGGTATTAACGCAACTGGATTTGATGGAAGAGGGAATTACACATTAGGTGTAAAAGAACAAATCATCTTTCCTGAAATTGATATTGATAAAATTAAAAACATTAGTGGTATGGATATAACAATTGTTACATCTGCACAAACTGATGAAGAAGGAAAAGCATTATTAACAGAATTTGGTTTACCATTCAAGAAAAATTAAGACAACATGGCTAAGGAATCAATGAAAGCGCGAGAACGCAAAAGAGAAAGATTAGTAGCTCAATATGCTGGTAAAAGAGCAGAATTGAAAGCTGCTGGCGATTGGGATGCGTTACAAAAATTACCTAGAGATTCTTCTAAAGTTAGATTACACAACAGATGTAAATTAACAGGAAGACCTAGAGGTTATATGAGACAATTCGGAATTTCTCGTGTTACATTTAGAGAAATGGCATCATCAGGATTGATTCCAGGAATTACAAAAGCAAGTTGGTAAAAAATATTATTTAAAAAGAGGGTTATCATGACAGATCCAATAGCAGATTATTTAACAAGACTTAGAAACGCAGTAGGCGCTAAGCATCGAGTTGTTGATATTCCAGCATCAAATATGAAAAAAGAAATCACTAAGATTTTGTTTGATAAGGGATACATCTTAAACTATAAGTTTGAAGATGAAACAGTTCAAGGTAATATTAAAATTGCTTTAAAATATCATCCAGAATCAAAAGTTTCTGCAATTACTAAACTTCAAAGAATTAGTAAACCAGGATTAAGAAACTTTACTGGTGTTTCAACAATGCCTAGAGTAATTAATGGTTTAGGTATTGCTATCGTTTCAACTTCTAAAGGTGTAATGACTGATAAAGAAGCAAGAAAAGAAAACGTTGGTGGTGAGGTTTTATGCCATATATATTAATCGAAGAAAGAATTTAAGTTATGTCAAGAGTAGGAAACGCACCTGTAGAGATTCCACAAGGAGTTGAAGTTAACGCTGAAAAAGGGTTAGTGACTGTTAAAGGTCCTAAAGGTGAATTAACACAAGATATCGATGCTGCTATTACTTTAGAAGTTGTTGATAATGTCGTTAATTTAAAAAGACACACTGAACAAAAAGATCACAAAGCAAAACATGGTTTATATAGATCATTAATTGCAAATATGATTGAAGGTGTATCAAAAGGATATAAAACTCAACAAGAACTTGTTGGTGTTGGATATAGAGCTTCAAATCAAGGTCAAAAATTAGAGTTGTTATTAGGTTTCTCTCACGGTATCGTGTTTGAATTGCCAGAAGAAATCAAGGTAACTTGTGAATCTGCAAGGGGTAAAAACCCAATCATAACATTAGAGTCTCATGACAAACAATTAATTGGTCATGTTGCAGCTAAGATTAGATCAATGAGAAAACCTGAACCGTATAAAGGAAAAGGTATTAAGTTCGTTGGAGAACAATTAAGAAGAAAAGCTGGTAAATCTGCCGCTAAATAATATATCATAATAAAAGAGTTATGGCACTGACTAAGAACCAAAGAAGATTAAGAATTAAAAGAAGGGTTAGAAAGATTGTTACTGGTACAACAGAACAACCTAGATTAGCTGTATTCAGAAGTAATAAAGAGATTTACGCTCAAATTATTAATGATGCTACAGGAACTACTTTAGTATCTTGTTCTTCTAAACAAAAAGATATAAAAGCTTTAGGAACTAAAACAGAAATTGCTTCCATTGTTGGAAAAGCAATTGCTGAAAAAGCAACTAAAGCAGGAATTGATAAAATTGCTTTTGATAGAGGCGGTTACCTATATCACGGAAGAGTTAAGGCATTAGCTGAAGCTGCTCGTGAAGGGGGACTTAAATTTTAATTTGATATTTAAAAGAAAGACATGGCAAAATCAAATGCAAAACAAGTAAGAGCGAGTGAAGCTGAGTTGAAAGACAAATTAGTAGCTATTAACAGAGTAACAAAAGTTACTAAAGGTGGTAGAAATTTTAGTTTTTCAGCAATGGTTGTAGTTGGAGATGAAAACGGTGTTGTAGGACACGGTTTAGGAAAAGCTAACGAAGTTACTGAAGCAATTACTAAAGGAATAGATTTAGGAAAAAAGAACTGCATTAAAGTTCCAATTATTAATGGTACAGTTCCTCACGAAATGACTGCTAAATTTTCAGGTGCAGAAGTTTTTATGAGACCTGCTGCTCACGGTACTGGTGTAATAGCTGGTGGAGCAATGCGTGCTGTATTTGAAAGTGTTGGAATTAAAGATGTATTAGCAAAATCAAAAGGTTCTTCAAATCCTCAAAATGTGGTGAAAGCAACAATACTTGCTTTATCTCAAATGAGAGATGCATATACAGTTGCAGATCAAAGAGGAGTTGAATTAGATACGGTTTTTAACGGATAGAAATTCAGAATAAGATGGCAATAGTTAAAATAAAACAAATTAAGAGTAAGATTAAACAACCAGCTCGTCAAAAGAAAACATTGACAGCATTAGGTGTAAGAAAAATGCACAAGGTTGTAGAACATGAAGCAACTCCTCAGATAATGGGAATGATTGCTAAAGTTCAACATTTACTTTCAGTAGAAGAAGCAAAATAATAATAGTTTAAGATTTATATAATGGACTTATCAAATTTAAAACCCGCAGAAGGTGCAACGAAACAGCGAAAGCGAATCGGACGTGGTCAAGGATCAGGAAAAGGCGGAACTTCAACAAGAGGTCATAAAGGAGCTAAATCAAGATCTGGTTACTCACGTAAAGTAGGATTTGAAGGTGGGCAAATGCCACTTCAAAAACGTGTGCCTAAATTTGGATTTACAAACAGAAATAGAGTAGAGTTTAAAGGCGTAAACCTTGACACTTTACAGTTTATAGCTGATACTAAAAAAGTAACTGAAATTACTAGAGAAGTATTGTTAGACAATGGTATTATTTCTAGAAACGATTTAATTAAAATTTTAGGAAGAGGTGAATTAACTGCTAAACTTGATGTTACAGTTGAACAATTTTCTAAAAGCGCTTTAGTTGCAATTGAAAAAGCTGGTGGTAAATGTACTGCTACTTATGTTTCAAGGAAAAATAAAGAAGTTACTACAAAAGAAGATTAATTATAAAAGATGAAAAATTTTTTTCAAACCATAAAAAACATCTGGAGTATTGAAGATTTGCGAGCGCGAATCATTACTACACTTAGTTTGTTGTTAGTATATAGATTAGGTTCGTATGTTGTTCTACCAGGAGTAGATGCAGCAGCATTAGAATTAGCAAATTCAGGTAAAGCTGGAGGCGGAATTATGGATTTGATAAATATTTTTGCAGGTGGAGCTTTTAATAGAGCATCTATTTTTGCACTTGGTATTATGCCATATATATCTGCCTCTATTGTTATTCAATTATTAGGAATGGCAATCCCTTTCTTTCAACGTTTACAGAAAGAAGGTGAAAGTGGTAGAAGAAAAATTAATCAAATTACTAGAGTATTAACTATCGTAATTACAGGATTTCAAGCTCCAGGATATATTGCTTCGCAAGTAGCAAACAATCCAGGTGTTGTACCTAATGATGGACCAATGTGGTGGGTTTCTACTGTATTGATCTTGATTACAGGTACTGTATTTGTAATGTGGATTGGAGAAAGAATTACTGAGAAAGGTATTGGTAACGGTATTTCGTTATTAATTATGATTGGTATTATTGCTAATTTACCTTCAGCATTTGTTTTTGAATTAGGAAATAGAATGGGAGCTAGTGGTACTGGTGGAATCATTGTAATTCTTTTAGAAGTTGCTGTTTTGTTATTAGTTATTGTGGTTTCAATACTATTAGTACAAGGAACAAGACGGATACCTGTGCAATATGCTAAGCGTGTTGTTGGAAACAAACAATATGGTGGGGTTAGACAATATATTCCTTTAAAAGTTAACGCTTCTGGAGTAATGCCAATTATTTTTGCTCAAGCTATTATGTTTGTGCCAATGACTGTTGCAAGTTTCGGAGAATCAGGAGCTGCTTCTAATTGGATAATTACTGTTTTTGGTAACCCTAATGGTTTTGGATATAACTTTACTTTCTTTTTAATGATTGTAGCGTTTACATATTTCTATACTGCAGTTACAGTTAATCCTAATCAGATGGCTGACGAGATGAAAAGAAACGGAGGATTTGTTCCAGGAATTAGACCAGGAAAGAAAACGGCAGAGTTTATTGATGATGTAATGTCTAAAATTACTTTACCAGGATCTATGTTTTTAGCTTTAGTTGCTATATTGCCAGCATTTGCTGCATTAGCAGGAGTTAACCAAGCATTCTCATACTTTTATGGAGGAACATCATTATTAATTATGGTGGGAGTTATATTAGATACATTACAACAAATAGAAAGTCACTTATTAATGCGTCATTATGATGGATTAATGAAAACTGGCAAGATCAAAGGAAGATCTGCTGCGGGTGTTGGAATGGCTGGTTAAATTTGTGCTTGAGATGGGAAAGGTCATTTATAAAACGAATGAAGAAATAGAATTAATAAGATTAAGTTCATTACTTGTTGGAAAAACTTTAGCAGAAGTAGCTAAATTAATAAAACCGGGTGTAACTTCGTTGCAATTAGATAAGGTTGCAGAAGAATTTATTAGAGATAATGGTGCTATTCCAGGATTTTTAGGAATGTATGATTTCCCTAATACACTATGTACATCAGTTAATGATGCTGTAGTACACGGAATACCAAATGATAAACCATTGCAAGATGGAGATATTATTTCTGTTGACTGTGGTACTTTGATGAATGGTTTCTATGGTGATGCCGCTTATACTTTTGAAGTAGGAGAAGTAAAGCCAGAGATTACAAAGTTATTGGATGTAACTAAGGAGTGTTTGAGAAGAGCCATTGAACAGGCTGTTGTTGGAAAACGAATTGGTGATATTGGATTTGCTGTTCAAAATTATGCAGAAGAGAATGGATACGGAGTTGTAAGAGAATTAGTTGGTCATGGTTTAGGTCGTGATTTACACGAAGAACCTCAAGTGCCTAATTATGGTAAAAGAGGAACTGGATTACAACTTAAAGAGGGGATGGTTATTGCAATTGAACCTATGATTAACATTGGGAATAGGAATATTAAGCAATTAGATGACGGAACTGTTTTGACAAGTGATGGATTAGTTTCTGCACATTTTGAGCATGATGTTGCAATTGGAAAAGGAAAAGCTGATATTTTGTCAACACATGAATTTGTTGAAGAAGTATTAAGGATTAAAAATTAAAACTAAAGATATACGATGGCAAAACAGGCATCTATAGAACAAGACGGAACTATAATAGAAGCATTATCTAATGCTACATTTAGAGTTGAATTAGAAAATGGGCATATTCTTATTGCTCATATTTCTGGTAAGATGAGAATGCATTATATAAGAATTTTACCTGGAGATAAAGTTAAATTGGAGATGTCTCCATACGACTTAACAAAAGGGAGAATAACATTTAGATATAAATAACTTTTAATCAATTTGATTAAATAAACATTAGAAAGATGAAAGTAAGAGCATCAGTAAAGAAAAGAAGTGCAGACTGCAAAATTGTTAGACGAAAAGGTCGTTTGTACGTAATTAACAAAAAGAACCCTAGGTTTAAACAAAGACAAGGATAATATTATAATAGATTTATTATGGCAAGAATTGCAGGTATAGATTTACCAAAACAAAAAAGAGGAGTTATTGGATTAACTTACATTTTCGGTATCGGAAGATCTTCAGCTAAATTAATTTTAGCAGAAGCTAAGATAGATGAAAGTAAAAAAGTACAAGATTGGGATGATGATGATTTATCAAAAATCAGAACAATTTTGAATGACTCTTTTAAGATTGAAGGTGTGTTAAGATCAGAAGTTCAATTAAACATTAAACGCTTAATGGATATCGGATGTTATAGAGGAATTAGACATAGAGCTGGATTACCGTTAAGGGGTCAGCATACTAAGAATAATTCTAGAACTAGAAAAGGAAGAAGAAAGACTGTTGCGAACAAGAAAGTTGCGACTAAATAATAAATAAAGAAGCATAAGATGGCAAAATCGAGCGCAAAAAAGAAAAAGAATGTAATTGTGGAGGCTTACGGACAAGCTCACATACACGCATCTTTTAATAATATTATTATTAGTTTAACTAATAACTCAGGTCAAGTAATCTCTTGGTCTTCTGCAGGGAAGATGGGGTTTAGAGGTTCTAAAAAGAACACTCCTTATGCTGCGCAAATGGCAGCTGAAGATTGCGCTAGAGAAGCTTATGAAAATGGCTTGAGAAAAGTTAAAGTTTTTGTAAAAGGACCTGGAAATGGAAGAGAATCAGCAATGAGATCTTTGCATAATGCAGGAATTACTGTTACAGAAATAGTTGATGTTACACCATTACCACATAATGGTTGTCGTCCACCGAAAAGAAGAAGAGTATAATTTTATATTAATAATTAGAGCGGAACAAGATTCTCGAAGGATAGTTAGACCTTAATTCATTATCCCGTTCAAAACAATTTACAATGGCAAGATATAGAGGTCCAAAGTCAAGAATTGCACGTAAATTCAGAGAACCAATTTTTGGTCCTGATGCTGCATTAGAGAAAAAGAATTATGGTCCAGGACAACACGGACCTAATAAAAGAAGAGGTAAGCAATCTGAATATTCTATTCAGTTAGCTGAAAAACAAAAAGCAAAGTATACTTATGGTATTTTAGAAAAGCAATTTTCTAACTTATTTAAGTCGGCATCTCGTAAGAGAGGTATTACTGGTGAAATTTTGTTACAAATGTGTGAAGGACGTTTAGATAACGTAGTTTATAGATTAGGTATTTCTCCAACAAGAGATGGCGCTAGACAATTAGTAGGACACAAACACATTACTGTGAATGGTAAATTGGTAAACATACCATCTTATGCTGTTCAAGAAGGTGATGTAATAGGAATTAGAGAGAAGTCACAGTCGTTACAAGCTATTTCTTCATCTTTAGCTGCTAGCGCAGCAAATTCAACTAGTTTTGATTGGTTAGAATGGAATGAGTCCCAAATGTCGGGTAGATTTATTGCTACTCCAGAGAGAGAACAAATTCCAGAAAATATCAAGGAACAGTTGATAGTAGAACTTTACTCTAAATAAACCTTTTAAAAAAAGATATATAGCTATGGCAATATTAGATTTCCAAAAACCAGATAAGGTGATAATGATTAATTCTGATGACTATAAAGGTACATTTGAATTTAGACCATTAGAGCCAGGATATGGTATTACAGTTGGTAATGCTTTGAGAAGAGTTTTGTTAAATTCTTTAGAAGGATTTGCTGTAACATCGGTAAAAATAGAAGGAGTAGACCATGAATTTTCTACGATTAAAGGAGTTGTAGAAGATGTAACTCAAATTATTTTAAATCTAAAACAAGTTAGATTTAAACAGCAAATTGAGGGTACAGATAAAGAAACACTAATAGTTAATGTTGGTGGTCAAGATAAATTGACTGCTGGTGATATTGGTAAATTTACATCTGCATTTCAGGTCTTAAATATAGATCACGTAATTTGTAATATGGAATCTTCAGTTAACTTACAATTAGAGTTGACTATCGGAAAAGGTAGGGGTTATGTACCTTCTGAAGATAATAAAGTTGAATCTAATCTTGGTGTTATTTCTATTGATTCAATCCACACTCCAATTAAAAATGTTAAGTATAACATTGAAAATTACAGAGTAGGACAAAAAACAGATTACGAAAAATTAGTATTTGATATTGTTACTGATGGATCTATTCATCCAAAAGAAGCTTTAACTGAAGCAGCTAAAATTTTAATTCACCATTTCATGTTATTTTCTGATGAGAGAATTACATTGGATACTGAAGAGAAATCTGCAGAAGAAGATTTTGATGAAGATTCATTACACATGAGACAATTATTGAAAACGAAATTAATTGATATGGATTTATCAGTTAGAGCGTTAAATTGTTTAAAAGCTGCTGATGTTGATACATTAGGAGAGCTAGTATCATTTAATAAAAATGATTTATTGAAATTCAGAAACTTCGGAAAGAAGTCATTAACTGAATTAGATGAGTTAGTTGAAAATAAAGGCTTAACATTCGGAATGAATGTTGCAGCTTACAAATTAGACAAAGAGTAAAATTAAAAACAACGTTTATCAAAATTGATAAACGTTGTTTTTTAAATTCCCAAAATCCTTGTGAGGGCTATAAAAATTAAGGTAAAGTTTATTAAAAACAACATTTAGGTACTATAGCAGGCCTAATTGAAAAAATCAAAAAATGAGACACGGAAAGAAATTTAATCACTTAGGTAGACAAGCGCCTCACAGAAAGGCCATGTTAGCTAACATGGCTTGTTCTCTTATCGAACACAAAAGAGTTAACACTACTGTTGCTAAAGCAAAAGCTTTAAGAAAGTTTGTTGAACCTTTGATTACTAAATCAAAAACAGATTCTACTCATTCTCGTAGAACAGTTTTCAGATACTTAAGAAGTAAACAACATGTTGCTGAATTATTCAGAGACGTTTCTGTAAAGGTTGCTGATAGGCCAGGTGGATATACTAGAATATTGAAAACTGGATTTAGAAAAGGTGATAACGCTGAAATGTGCTTAATCGAATTAGTTGATTACAACGAAAATATGTTGAAAGATGCTAAGAAGAAAACTTCTACAAGAAAGCGTAGAGGTGGAGCAAAAAATGTTGATACTCCAGAAGTAGTTGCAGATGCAGATACGAAAGCAGAGGTTGTTGAAGAACCAGCAGCTGAAGAGCCAAAGAGCGAAGGTGAAAAAGGAGAATAAAATTTTATAACTTTTTTAGAAAAATACAAAAGGATGAAGTAATTTTACTTCATCCTTTTTTTATGACATTTATTACCTTTTTTATATGGTAGAGGTTGTAATTAAGATTATTTTTCTAAAAGATTAAAGAATTGATTATAATGGAGAACTTAGAAAACAAAGCAATTTTATTATTAAAAGACGGGACTGTGTTGCGTGGAAATGCTGCGGGCTTAATTGGTACAACTACAGGTGAAATCTGTTTCAATACTGGGATGACGGGTTATCAGGAGATTTTTACCGACCCTTCATATTTTGGCCAAATTATGACGACTACAACAGCGCATATTGGTAATTATGGAACTGCCAAGAATGAAGTTGAATCTGAAAATGTAAATATTTCTGGGTTAGTTTGTAAAAAGTTTTCTGATGTTTTTTCAAGAGATGCAGCGTGTACATCTCTGCAAGAATATTTTGAAAGTCATAAAATAGTAGCAATTTCTGATGTTGATACTCGAATGTTAGTTCGCCACATTAGAAATAAAGGAGCTATGAATGCAATTATCTCTTCTGAAATTTTTGATGTAGAGATATTAAAAGAAAGACTTTCTAAAGTTCCTTCAATGGACGGATTAGAGCTTTCTTCTAAAGTCTGTACTAAAGAGCCTTATTTTGTTGGCGATGAAAAAGCTAAGTATAAAGTTGCTGTTTTAGATTTAGGAGTAAAGAAGAGTATTTTAACTTGTTTAGCAGAAAGAGGATGTTACATCAAAGTATTCCCAATGGAAGCTTCTATTGAAGAAATGATAGCTTGGAGGCCAGATGGATTTATGCTTTCTAACGGACCAGGAGATCCTTCCGTAATGACAGCGCAAATTGAAACTGTTGGAGCTATAGCTAATGCAGGATTACCTGTCTTTGGAATTTGTTTAGGACATCAAATTTTAGCAATTTCACAAGGTTTAAGCACTTTAAAAATGTTTAATGGGCATAGAGGTTGTAATCACCCTGTTATGAATTTAGAAACTGGCAAAGGAGAAATTACTTCTCAAAATCATGGGTTTGTAGTTGATTATAATTCTGCTGAGCAGAACCCTAATGTTGTGATTACTCATAAGCATTTGAATGATGATACCTTAGCTGGATTAAGATTGAAAGATAGAAGTGCATTTTCAGTGCAGTATCATCCAGAAGCTTCCCCAGGCCCACATGACTCACGTTACTTATTTGATAATTTTATTAAAAACATTATTGAACACAAGGCTTTAGTTTCGGCTTAAGTAAAATTCATCACGTACAATTCGGATGGCTTCTAATGGATAAGTCTCTGTATGTTTATGCACGTTACAAGATTCATTTTTGTTACCTTTATATTATGGAAAACCAAGAGATAAAATGCTCTTTTTGTGGAAGAGCAAAGAATGAAGCTGAAGTTATGATTGCTGGGGTTACCGGGCATATTTGTAACCATTGTATTTCTCAAGCTCAAAATATTGTTAAAGAACAGGCCACTGGACAAGTGAGTAAAGATATTACTGATCAAATTGAGCTTTTAAAACCAAAGGAGATTAAATCGCATTTAGATGAATATGTAATTGGACAAGATGATGCTAAAAAAGTGCTTTCTGTTGCTGTTTATAACCATTATAAAAGATTAAAACAGCAAGGTGAGGCTGATGATGAAATTGAGATTGAAAAATCAAACATTTTATTAGTAGGAGAAACGGGAACAGGAAAAACGTTAATGGCAAAAACTATTGCTAAGATTTTAAAAGTTCCATTTTGTATAGCTGATGCTACAATTTTAACAGAAGCAGGTTATGTTGGTGAGGATGTAGAAAGTATTCTTTCTAGGCTGTTGCAAGCTGCAGATTTCGATGTGGAAGCTGCGCAGAGAGGTATCGTTTTTATTGATGAAATAGATAAAATTGCACGTAAATCAGACAATGCCTCAATTACACGAGATGTAAGTGGTGAAGGTGTGCAACAGGCTTTGTTGAAATTATTAGAAGGGTCTGTTGTTAATGTTCCGCCACAAGGAGGGAGAAAGCATCCTGAACAAAAATTAATTTCAGTTGAAACTAAAAACATATTATTTGTTTGTGGTGGTGCTTTTGATGGTATTTCTAGAAAAATTGCTAACCGTTTACAAACACAAGCAATAGGTTTTAAATCAGCTGATACAGAAGAGTATGATGAGGAGAATATGTTGCAGTATATTACACCTCAAGATGTAAAAGCGTTTGGTTTAATCCCTGAGTTAATTGGGAGAATGCCAGTATTGTCTTATTTAAATCCATTAGATAAATCGGCATTGCGAAGAATTTTAACAGAGCCTAAAAATTCTATTATTAAGCAGTATACTAAGTTGTTTGAGATGGATGATATTAAACTTTCATTCGATAAAGGAGTGCTTGATTTTATTGTAGAAAAAGCATTAGAATATAAATTAGGAGCACGTGGATTGCGTTCTATTTGTGAAGCTATAATGTTAGATGCAATGTTTGAATTGCCATCAGACGACACTCAAAAAGAACATAAGGTTACGTTGAGCTATGCTAAGAAGAAATTTAATAACGCTAAAATGAGTAATTTAAAAGTAGCTTAATTAGCTAAAAACATTATTACACACTTTTTAGGTGAAACAAAAAACCACAATGTCTTAAGATATTGTGGTTTTTTTGAATTCAATTTCGGTTTATTTCTTCTTCTTTGCGTAGCCTTCGTTAATACTTCCGATGTAGTTTAAGATATTTTCTTTCCCCGCTTTTCCTGCAGCAGAAGTTGCAAATGAAATTGGCATCTCTTCCCAGTATTTTAGCATTTCCTTTTTGTAAGCTAATAGATGTCTGTTCAGTTTTGAACTAGTTAGTTTGTCTGTTTTAGTAAATACAATAGAAAAAGGAATTCCTTTTTCACCTAACCACTCCATAAAATCTAAATCAATTTGCTGAGCAGGAAGTCGTGAGTCTATTAAAACAAATAGGTTTAATAGGGTTTCTCTTTTTAGGATATAGTCAGAGATAAACGCTTCCCATTTTATTCTGTTTTTCTTAGATGTTTTAGCATATCCATATCCTGGCAAATCAACAAAATAAAATTCATCATTAATCATAAAATGATTAATCAATTGCGTTTTCCCAGGTGTTTGAGATGTTTTGGCTAATTTCTTATGGTCAGTGATGTAGTTAATCAATGAAGATTTCCCCACATTAGATCGTCCTATAAAAGCATATTCTGCTCTGTCTGCTTCAGGACAAAGGGATAGCTTGGTATTACTAATAACAAATTCTGCTGTATTAATTTTCATTTTTCATTTTTTACTCCCCTCCATAGAGGGGTTATGGAGGGTTTTGAAAAGCAAAATTAGTCATTTAAAAAGGGAGTTATTGAAAGGTTGGAGGATAATTCCCCCCACCACTACCCACCCTTTAAATCTATAATGACAGCAACATTATTTGTTCAATCAGCTTCAAAAGTTATCAACAAAGTGGTAGGAAGTGGTAAGTTGTGGTAAAAAATGAATTATATTTACCTCTTAATAAACAAACACTTGATAATTAGCAGATTGTAATGACAAATTTCATTGGAGAATTCGAATGTAAACTAGATGCTAAAGGGAGGCTTATGCTTCCGGCTAGTTTAAGGAAGCAGCTGGATCCAGCTGCGGAAGAGAGTTTTGTTATGAATAGAGGCTTTGAAAAGTGTTTGGTACTTTATCCTAAAAACGATTGGAAATATATTAGCGAAGAAGTAAATAAGCTAAACCAATATGTAAAAAAGAATAGGGAGTTTATTCGCTATTTCTACAGAGGTGCAACCGAATTAGGACTGGACGGAACTGGAAGGTTGTTGTTTCCGAAAAGGTTGATGGATTATGCAGGTGTTAAGAAGGAGGTAGTTCTTTTTGCGCATGGAAATCGTATTGAAATTTGGGATAAGAAAGCTTACGATAATTTATTGATTGATGAACCAGATGAATTTGCAACGTTAGCTGAAGAGGTGATGGGGGGTTCTAAAAATAACGAAGAAGATGGAATATCATAACCCAGTTTTATTAAATGAATCAATTGACGGTATGGATATCTCTGGAAATGAGGTGTGTGTTGATGTGACTTTTGGTGGCGGGGGTCATTCTAAGGAAATCTTAAAAAGATTAGGTGGAGAAGGGAAGTTGTTTGGTTTTGATCAAGACAAAGATGCTGTTGCGAATACTTTGCCAGATGAGCGATTTACATTGGTGAAACAGAATTTTCGTTATTTAAAGAATTTCTTAAAATTTCATCAAGCTGTTCCTGTTGATTGTGTACTGGCTGATTTGGGAGTTTCTTCACATCAGTTTAATAAAGGTGAAAGAGGATTCTCGATTCGTTTTGAAGGGCCTTTGGATATGCGAATGAATCAGAGTGGAGATTTAACGGCAGAGAAAATAATCAATGATTATACAGAGGCCGAATTAATTAGAATATTTAAAGAATACGGAGAAGTTAGGAATGCTCAAAAATTAGCTTTTGAAATTGTGAGTGCCAGAGATTCTGGTAGAATTACAAAAACGATAGAGTTGATAGCTATAATTGAAGATTGTGTTCCGGGCAAGTTTAGAAATAAATATTTAGCTCAAGTTTTTCAGGCACTAAGAATAGAGGTAAATGATGAGATGGGGGCTTTAAAGGATATGTTGGAGCAAAGTTATGAGGTGTTGAAGCCTGGAGGTAGATTGTCTGTAATTACTTATCATTCATTAGAAGATAGATTGGTAAAGAACTTTTTCAAAAAAGGAAAGTTTGATGGCGAATTGGAGAAAGATTTTTTCGGAAACCCACAGTTGAAATTCAAATTGATTAATAGAAAACCAATAGTTCCTTCAGAAGAAGAAGTTAAAATCAATAACAGAGCAAGGAGTGCTAAGCTTCGTGTTGCTGAAAAATTATAATAACTGTGAATACATTTAAGACAGAGGATGAGCCAAAGAGACAGAAAGAAGCTGGAAAGGTTTCTAGGTCTTTGGCTGGTATTTTTTCTGGGAATTTCTTATCGAAAGAGAATGTTGTTGGGCTTTTGCCTTTTGTTTTTTTCTTAACGTTTTTAGGGATTATGTATATCGCTAATGGTTATTACGCGCAAGGAATTGTTCGTGA
>TARA_B110000459_G_scaffold18928_1_pt1 | contig 20830 bp, 8 predicted proteins | sample TARA_B110000459 | Tara Oceans TARA_B110000459 (sample SAMEA4398296) | marine metagenome | biome: Polar Biome; feature: [SRF] surface water layer (ENVO:00010504); material: water (ENVO:00002006), including particulate matter (ENVO:01000060) such as... | depth 5 m | reverse complement strand
GCAGTATATCTCGCATCATCGATAGAATGTTGTGAAGAAAAACGACTCGGCATAGCAATTCCAAGAACATTCTCAGGCCCTACTGCGGCTGCAGCAATACAGGCAGCTGCGGCTGAATCAATACCACCAGATAGACCGAGTACTATTTTAGAAATATTGGATTTACGACAATAATCTGCTAAACCAGTAACAATAGCATCTGTAATATCTTCAATCAAATCTGAATTACTTTCATGTCCATCATCTTGTGGGGAGAGGAATTTTAATTCGGAGTTACCAATCTCCAAAGCATCTACAACTGTTGATTTAATCCATTGGCAGTTAGATGAATTATCAATATCCACCAATAATACCCCTTCTTGCCATGATGGTGCGATAACCACCGAACCATCTGGCCATGCCGCAAGAGAGCAACCATCAAACAGAAGGTCATCATTACCACCAACTTGATTGGCAAGTAGGAATGGATGCCCAAGTATCTTTGCAGCAGTACGGCAAACTTGGATCCTAGTGCTCACTTTATCAGCATGATAAGGGGAAGCTGAGAGATTTACTGTAGCATCTAACTTGACTCCTTGACGTCCCCATTCTGCTAGATTTTCAATCGGGTCAGAACCATATGCAGATGGCGTTAAGCCTGCGGCTTGCCATGCATCTTCACAAATTGTGACTCCTAAATCTAAATCTCCAATAGTTCGACAAATACCTGAACGGTTGGAGGCTTGGAAATATCTTGTCTCATCAAATACATCATATGAAGGCAATAACTGCTTTCTTGCTACTATCCTATTGGTTTGTTCACCGCTGGGATGGGATGACAAAGGACCAGCCCTTACAACGCCATTACCTGGTAGTTTCCTTTCCCCATCAGGCATCACTGGAGTTCCAACCAATACTGGAAGTTCTACAGAAAGAGAACTTGCCTGTTGCTGTGACATCCTAATAAAATCTGGTTGTAATAATAGGTCTCTTGGGGGATAACCACTCACTGCTAATTCAGTAGTGATACACATTTGCGCACCATTATCCTTAGCAATAGAAGCAAGTGTTTCCAACCTTGCTGAATTACCAGATAAATCACCAATGGTTGAGTCTACTTGTAGCAGACCGATAATGCGCGACAACTTTCTCACCTGTTCAACTAAACTGGACTATTTCACCATCTTCGTTCTTGTACCACCATTCATTGGTATCTTTGTCATGATACCACCAGTAACCATCAGAGCCTTTGACCCATTCGGATTCTTCCGAACCACCCGCTTCTTCTGTAGAATCGCTGATACCAAGTGCTGATGCTGCTGCTGAAAGTGATGCTGCTGGAGCGATACTTCCTGCCGAGTAATCCTCCTGAGAGGCCATAGGTTCAGCAGTTTCATCATCTTCATAATCATATTCGTCATCTTCAATCTCAGATGAGTATTCATCCCAATCGTGCTCAGAACGTGAACCTCTGCGTGTTGTAGCCTTCTTAGCCCATAATAATGCAGTTACAATAATTGAAATAACAATTAGTAATACTCCTGACCCAATTATTGGATTTACATCACCAAATAGTTTCTCTGTAAATGACTGGTCTCTGGCAGGCCTTACATCAATAGTTGGACCTTTAGAGGTTTCACCATTTTCCAATTCGACTTCAATCCATTGCACACCTTGGGTTGTTGGAGCCCAATCTAGTGATATCAATCCAATTCCACCAGCAGGAACAACAACATTTGGTCTTTGAATTACTTCGGTTGAACCATCTATTCTAGTTACAGAAATAGTGGCATCGATGTCGCCGTCTAAAGTGCCAACATTGTTGACCAGAATCTTAACAGAAGTAGACTGGTCTACTTCTAACAGTAAACGGGTATAGGATATAGAGGATGCTTCCAAAGAGAATTCAGGTTTGAGCCATTCCAAATCCCACTGTCCAACCAATGAACCAGCAGGAGTGGCATCCATGCCAAGAACATCATTATCTGCAAGGTCTCTTCCGTTTATTTTTATGAATAATATCATTTCTCTCTCGAGCATTGTTGAGGTTATATCCGACAAGTCAACCTCTGCATAAACTTCCAATTGTAGACCATCTATTTCATCACCTTCAAGAGTCATTTGCTCCACACCATTTCGTAGGTAGTCACCTGTTTCAGCATCTTCTACCCACCAAACTAACTGAAGTGAACCAACATCTAGTCCGCCTTCTTCATCTAATGCAACTCTGACTTGGTAAACTTCTGCTTTCAGCTCTGAACCCGGTCTTGGATTGAGAACCTCTACTGGTTCAGGTCCAGTTCCATCGATTAGAATCCAACGGACACTGGATTGGTCAGTTGCATCGACTCCTTGGCCTGTAATGCAGTTAACACCCCAAGTTAGAGCAATTTTACCAGAGTTTGCAGGTGCTTGTAGGCTGGTGGACCAGAGGCCATCAACAGAGTTAACCATGGTAGAAATCCCATTGAATAAAATATCGATATTACAATCAAATGTCGGTTTTGTAGAAGTTTCAATGAATAAAACTTCGCCACCAATTTCGAAAGTACTGCTTGGGCCCATACGTGCACCATCTGATACGATCGAACCTTGATTCAAGTACAAAACCACTGTTTCATCCGGTATTGCCATTTCAGCGGAGAATCTCCATCTCAATTCAGGGAATGATTTAGTTGCAATTTGGCCCGCTCTATCTGCCACAGTAAGACTCGGCTCTCTTCTGGTATCACCTAGGTCAGGTAGTGTCCATTCAAGGTGGAATTCAATTCTTAGCGATAATTCAGTTTCATATGGACCAGCTGGTCCGTTTGTACCGATCATTTCACAATCATCAACTACCAAGTGAATGCTCGTTGTAGTACAGTTTCCAGTGTAAAAGTCCCATGAAATAGGTAGTTTATCACTACCTTGCTTTGAAGCCAGTTCTACAGTAACCGTGGACAAGTCAGAGCCACCATTTGGCTCACTCATAGAAACTTCAAACGCATAATCCATCTGTGGATGTAACCAATTCTTTTTGCCACCATCCCAAGAGAAGGAATTTGAAGCAATCGATGGCGGTCCGTCCGCATTGAGTTGATACATGAATAGATGCTTTCCTTCTTCATCTGTACCGTTATCTTCCAATGGATGTCCTGCAGCATCACTACCTGTCAAGTAAACTGCGACCTTATCCCCTGTACTTCCTCCAGCATCATCCAGCAATAGGGTGTATTGACCGACAAGTGCAGTCATATCATTTGGCATAAGTAAGTTAAATGGTTCGAATTCTCCAGGATTTGGCATTCCACTAAAATCATAATCATTTACCCATTCTCTCCAAACCATTGCTTCTATATTTGAAGGTAATATCGGTTGGTCGGTAATTTGCATTTGAATAGTTTGAGTTGAAGAAGGGGTTCTATGATCATATGGTGCCACATTCGACCAGTATACCGAAGGACTGACAGAGTCTGCAAAGAATGCTCGCTCAAATGTTGCTTCAGCAGTAGTTCCTGAGCCATTTAGAGGCGTGACTTGAATCTTCCAATTCAATACACCATTGGTAAATGGAACTACATCGGTGAAATTCCAAGTATCGCCGTCCAAAGAAGTAGAATTAGCAACAAGAGTTGAACCGTGGAATAATTCCACAACCGCTTCACCTGGAGCGAAAGATTCTCCACTATCGACTCCTTCAAAACCAACATCAACAGAAATATCCAGTTGCTGGCCAGCAGGGAGATAGTACTCATCACTTGGAAGTTCTCCCGTAGATGTAGTAAATGTAACACTCTTCAATTCAAGGTCATTCTCATATGCCACAGCTGTACTTCCAATCGAACCCCATGAATGAGTTGCTGGAATTGAGATAACTCCATTGGACAAAACCATTCTTGTCGAGGCAGTCATATATGTTTCATCATCCCATCCTGGTTCGATTCTAAACTTGATAGCGACATCCACATCATCGCCAGATTCAGTTACGCTAAGCCAAGAAGTTGGATGCAATTCTACAAGATGAGAATCACCTTGACCTATTGGAGTTCCCCCGCTCATTGGAAGTAACCATGTTGCATGAGTATTCATACCAACAATATCGAGTCTAGCCAGTGCAGCAGTTGAAGAGGTTACCGAGAAGGAAGTATGCATGGTATGCCAGCTTTGACTAGGCGTTAGAACTGCCACTGGGTCATCCATGTAAGAATTTGAAATCGAAACATCGGATGATGTATTTACTCCAGTGAGTGTCACTAGAAGTCCGCCAGAGGTATTTGATATGAATTCAATTGGGATTAGGTGTTGACCTGATATATCGCTTAGAGTTGAACGTACATTATTGATTCCAAGGACAAATGAAGATTGTTCATCAGCATCAATTCTCATAGAGATTGGATAAGGAGCAGAAAGCCCAGCCATCTTCATACCACCAGTACCTATAACTTCGAATTCAACTTCAATGAAACTAGCACCTAAGAAACCAACACTGGATGCTATATTTGTCGCTGCAAATTGCAAATCCTCCAATTGGGTTTGGTTGAAAATAATATAATCGGATTTGGCCATATCATAACTCCAGTTAGCTATTGTTTGGCCACCTACTTTGACTAATAATCCAGATAAGGTTCCTGTTTCGGCCATTATTCCAAACGAGAAACTTTGAATGTCATCACGGGGAATCCATGCTTTAGTCGATGCTCCACCAGAAATACCCGGGTTTACTGAGATTATTTCTTCACCATTCTGGAAGCGGTCTTGCCAGCCCCAAGAACCAACTCTGGAATCACTTCCACCCCATTCTAAAATCCCGTCCATACCAAAATCTACTGCTGGTTGTGCAGGTAATTTACCACTTTTTAGCATGTAATAAAAGGAGTTCATTTGCATAGGTTGCTGAGCATCATCATGGATGACTCGGAATTGGAAATTATAAATCATTGAATCATTGGTGTAAGTGAATGCCCCTGGGGATGTAACGTTAATCCAATTCATGGATTGTTCAGTTCTAATTTGAAGAATACCGTTACTTAGAGGAGCTATTCCAGTAATCTCATCAGTAGGAGATAATGAGGTAAACCAAGGAGAAGTAATACTACAATTACCAGTTGATTCTATTCCACCACCGTTAATTGGTACAAAATTACCATTTGATGGACAATTAATGTCCCAAGACATGTCTGTAAGACCTCCTTGCAAAGAGGTCGAAAATGAGCCATCACCTGAAACCGAGTGAAGAACTGGTATGCCCGAGCCTGTAGGAGAGCCTCTAAATTCGAATAGTACTCTAACTTGAGGATACATTTCATGGTCGAGTAAATTCAATGGAATCATTGCGTCATTGCTACCTTGTGCTCCAAGTATCGGAGTGCCTGAAGGAGTTACAATAGTCCAATTTAAGAAGGCTCCATCGGGAATCTCAACATCAAGGTTCAGCGGTGCGTAAGTGCTACGACTAACAACCTGAGTTGAACTAGGATTCCAACCTATAGTAGGACTAAGCCAGTTAGATTCGGGTGGTGATGCAAGATGAACATCATCGATAAACCAGTAATCACAACATGTACCAGAGCCAAAAATCTGAGTCAATCTAATTTGAGTTGTCGCATGAAGTGCTGCTGCTGGTAAATTAGTAGTCCACTGTTGAGGTGTTCCACCTAGAGTCGCTCCTGAAAAGGTCTGAATATCAACCCAATTACCGGCTGTTGTCTTGTACTGGACTTTTAGATCTTCACCGGAGTCAGCTTCTTCGCCACATGATGAAGAGCCTTGTAGAATCCAAGCATGCAGAGGCATACTACTAGTTCCTGCAAGATTAATTACTGGAGAAGTTGCATGTTCTGGGGTTGATTGTGCTTGGGTTTTGATTGACCCCCCACTACTTCCATTATATCCACAATTGGAGGTATAGCGACCAACATAAGTTGGACTTGAAACGGTCCACCCTTGGAGACCAGTATTGAAATCCCATATTGTTCCTGCAGTAGTGCCTGTAAGAGATGTACCTGAAACAACTGTTCCATTCTTACTAGCATCACTATTTGACCAAATAGCATCGCTATCCCAAGTAAAACCGTATTGCTTTTGTAAAACTGAAGGTTCTACTTCGAGTTGTAAATCTGTGATTGGTGCCGAAGAAGGCACATCTACTGTAAAACCATTGTAAGATTGGTCATTACCTGGAAGGTTAATGAAATCTTCATCACCAACTGCTGTAAAATTTGGCGAATCTGAATCTTCCAAATCAAGGCTTAAAGGCTGATTTACAATATTATTGGCATTCATTTGCAATGGCCCAATAATTATCATAATTACTGCTAAAAATAAGGCACTGCGCCACGAACCGGAGCCCGACATAACAACCCGTAGTAATAGAAGGACTTCAAACATGCGCTTCAAAGACTGATTTGATTCTTGAACATAGGGTCGGCAATACAATGATTGGATGTTATTTTTGCCTGTAAAATAGAAAGTTAAGGGTGAGGTTCAAGACAAAAACCATTCTCGCAAGGTCATGGCTCAACCTAAACCCGCTGGTGAACTTAACGCTGTTTCTTTGGAAAACGCGTTGCTAGAGACATGGAAGCAAGAAAATGCATTCCAGTTATCTATGGATTCACGTAGTGATGGAGCACCATTCATTTTCCTTGAAGGACCTCCTACTGCTAACGGAAAACCAGGCATCCACCATGTTGTTGCAAGAGCATACAAAGACTTGGTATGTAGATGGAAATCTATGGAGGGTTTCCATGTGGAAAGAAAAGGTGGGTGGGACACTCACGGATTACCTGTTGAAATTGAAGTTCAGAAGAGAATGGATTTGATGTCTAAGGAAGCTATTGAAGAATATGGAATGGATAACTTCAACAAAGCATGTCGTGAATCTGTGTGGACTTATGAGAACGCTTGGCGTGAAATGACAGAAAGAATGGCATACTGGGTAGACTTAGACAATCCATATGTCACACTGGATAACAATTATGTTGAATCATGCTGGTGGGCACTAAAACAAATGTTCGATAAAGAATTACTTTACCGAGGACACAAAGTCTTGCCTTATTGCCCACAAACTGGAACTTCCTATTCAAGTCACGAAGTTGCACTTGGCTACAAAGAGGTCGAAGAACCGTCAGTTTATGTTAAATTCAAATTACATGATGATAATGCCAGTATTCTTGCTTGGACGACAACCCCTTGGACTTTACCAGGAAATGTTGGATTGGCAGTTGGACCTGATATCACTTATGTCAGAGTTAGGATTAGCGAAGATGCTGAGAATTGGTCTGGCGCTGGAGGGGCATCGGTAGGTGAAGAAGTAATTCTTGCCAAGGATTTGATGAAAGAAGTGCTAAGACATAATGTAGAAATTATCGAAGAATTCCATGGTAGTGAACTAGTTGGACGCTCCTATGAACCATTATTTTCTGGGGCTGTACCTAGTGGAGATTCCACTTCCGGATGGACTGTCTTAGCAGCTGATTGGGTCACTACTACTGATGGTACTGGTGTAGTACATACCGCAGTAATGTATGGTGAAGATGATTATCACCTTGGTATGGAAGCCGGGCTTCCAGCTTACCACACTGTTGGGATGGATGGCGCTTTCAATTTAGGAACACATCCAAAATTAGACGGAAGATATGTCAAAGAATGTGATCAAATAATTATTGAATTATTATCCAGCCCAAAAGGAAGTAATGGCAAAGGACCAGAAAGTGGTCTGCTCTACAGAGAAAAAGCATATTCACACGACTATCCGCACTGTTGGAGAACCGACCACCCTCTTCTATACTATGCAATGGATTCTTGGTTTGTCAAGATGACTGCTGTGAAAGAGCGATTATTAGAATTCAATGATGATGTTGAATGGGCTCCAGATTGGGTTGGCGAAGGTAGATTTGGAGAATGGCTTCGTAATGTCAAGGATTGGGCTATATCTCGGGAAAGATACTGGGGCACGCCCCTACCAGTTTGGAGAAGTGAGGACGGCGAAATGAAATGTATCGGCTCTATTGCTGAACTTCAAGATGAAGTCGCAAAGGCGGTAACCGCAGGTATTGCAAATCCCGAATGTCCTGATGATGTTGACCTTCACAGACCGATAGTAGATGGTTTCACACTGGTAAGTTCAAGTGGCCAACCAATGATTAGAGAGCCGTTTGTCATGGATTGTTGGTTTGATTCGGGATGTGCACCATTTGCTCAATGGCATCATCCATTTGACGGTGGAGAGAAATTTGATGCTTCATTCCCTGTAGATTACATCTGCGAAGGAGTAGACCAAACTCGAGGCTGGTTCTATACGCTACTTGCGGTCTCAACAACCGTATTTGATATGCCGGCTTACAAAAGATGCTTATCATTGGGATTGATTCTTGATGCTGAAGGTAAGAAGATGTCTAAGTCAAGAGGCAATATTGTCGACCCTTGGGAACACTTTAATCGTGAAGGTGCTGATGCTACAAGATGGTATATGGTCACTGCTGGAGCGCCTTGGAGTCCATTGAAATTCGATTCAAATGGAGTTAGAGAGACTTATGCCAAGATGTTCTTGACACTATGGAATGTTTACAAATTCCATGCAGATTATGCTGCTTTGGATGGGTTTAATCCTGAAACTGATACAATGGATGTATCAGAGAGGCCTGTTCTAGATAGATGGATTCTATCAAGACTAGCCACAGTCGCTAAGAGTTATCACAGTGATTTCAAATCATGGAACTTTCATAAGGCATGTAGAGAGTTGGAAGAATTCATAGTTAACGATCTCTCCAATTGGTATGTTCGTAGAAGTAGAAGAAGACTTTGGGATGAAGCAGAAAACAACGACAAACTGGCTTGTCAAAACACGCTACATGAGGTTTTGACTACTGTATGTCGGCTGGTCGCTCCAGTCAGTCCTTTCATGGTCGACGTAATTCATCGAAACTTGAACGGTAACTCGGTTCACCAAGCAGCATGGCCACTCGGAACTCCTGGAACGCTTGAAGGTGCTACTGCTGATAATTGGGATGAAAAAGCCGCTGAAGCAACAGCACAATTACCTCCACAAGACCAAACCCTTGAACTGAATATGGAATTGGTTAGAGAATTAGCCGAAACTGGACGAAGAATAAGAGTCGAAGCAGGAAGAAGGCAAAGGCTACCATGTGGAGAGGGTTGGATTGTTTCAGGTCCCGACCTTTCTTTATTCCATGATATCTTAGCTGAAGAATTGAATGTGGAAAATATCGCCATTGAACAAGACTTAGACCGTTTCCAACAAATTGAACTGGCTCCAAACTTTAGAGCACTTGCGCCTAAGGCTAGAAGCGAGGTCAATGCAATTGCTGGTGAGATCAAGAATTCTGAAGACCCAGTTTCAATGCTTGAAATGATTAAATCAGGCAACTGTGAAATTATGGGCGTTAAAATCGAAGAGTCGGATGTCGAGGTCAAAAGAGTTGAACGTTCAGGATTTGCTGCTTCAACTGTTCAAATCGGACATGGTGATGATGCAAGTCAAATCAGTTTAGTACTAGATATGAATGACACACCAGAACTACTTTCCAAAGGATTGGCTAGAGATATTACCCGAAGAATTCAAGCCAAGCGTAAGGATTTAAATTTAGAGATTGAAGCAAATATTGATCTAGAGGTTTGGATGTCAAATGCTCCCGAATTATTTGATGATGACCGCCAATGGATAATCAATGAAACTAGAACATCGGGAGTTATATTTCATTCAGAAGGAGAGGATGTCTCTACAAATGCAGACACTTTCGAAGTTGATGGAACAACTGTTAGTTTCACTGTGAATTAATAGCGCTGAATATCGACGCATTCAAACGAGATAGAGTGTAGGGGATTTCATGCGCCGAGTACTGCTAAGTATAGCGATGGTTGTTTCCATGCTTACTGCAGGTTGCTTTGGTGAAGGTGAATCACTGGTTGAAGTTGAAGAGATAACTCCTCTTTGGGATTCTTATTACTTAGTTGACCAACAGAGTCATGAGACTGAGAGAATGTTTGCTAGTATTGATTTGAAAACTAATGAAACCACTAATCTTTCATGGGCGATTTTTGATGCCTCTTACGGTGGAAATTGTTGTGAGCATTACCTAGCTACCTCTATCGAAGGGCAGATTCTCAATATTGGTGGAGAATATCCGGTTTGGAGTGCAGACAGAGGACATGAATGGGACACATTCATCCCAGGAGTTTTACCTGCATTAGGTCAATGTGTGACCGCAGTACCAACAAACCCTGGTCAAGAAGGCCTTGGTGAAGGAAGTATTGTACAAGCAACAAATGGCGATATCATCTCAATGTCATGGTTCCCTTATGCTGGTGGAGATTTAAAAATTGACAAATTCTATGCTCTACTATATGACCAATCAGAAGACCAATGGAAGTGGTGCTACAACAGAATTACCGAACCATTCTATGACCGTTCTTGGCAAGTAGAAGTGGTCGGGCCGATTCAGTCTACTCTTGGCAACGGGGATTGGGCGAGTATAGTTGTATCCAACTTTTGGCATCAAAGCCTAAATGCTGGTGGGCAGATAAGTGTTGATGGACTGAATTATTATCCATTCCAATTTCCAGGAAGAGATGGTGGAGAGCCTGAAATTGAATTAGATTTAGACTTCACAAATTCTTCACTTCCAGAATATTATGATGTCAATAAACCGCATAAAGAAATGCGTGCATTCCCAATGCCAAGTGGAGGACTTGTATTCCCTAATTACTATGATAACGGAAATGCTGCTTTCATGGATACATCCCTTTCATGGAATGAATTAGCTGTACAATTCCCTTCTGAGTATTGTCAAATAGATTCCTCCGGAGCGATTCATTGTGTTGTAAATGCTGGAAATACCTTTACTCATTACGTATCTACTGATGGGGCAATTACATGGCTAAACAATACCTATGACATGTCAGATATGGCTTCACAGATTGAGGAATGGGAATTTCAAGCAAATGGCGAACTGGATCTCTTTGTATTGAATGTTCGATACCAAAGTGCTGCTGGTCCTGATGTCGATACAGTTTACCATGTAAGAGGATACTCTGAGGATTTATCGCCTGATACATTCACCTACATTGGGCAAGGAGATTTAGATTCTACTTCTGGAGCAGGTAATGATATTCGTTTTGACTTTGCGTCACTAGCAATTCTTCCTGATGGTGGAGTTGTTGTAGCTTACCATGATTCAACTGACCCTGACCCACTATTTGCGGTTGAGTTGAATCTACCTTACTGACTAAAACATCTGTAAGATTTCACCGAATAACTCCTTTGCGTGGCCACTGCTACGCTCAACTAATCGTTTAACAATTAATTCAGGGGTCGAACGAGCGAGGTGATTTCTCTTTGGAGTTCTATCCACTATTAGTTCAAGGTCAGCATCAAGACCACTTGCTTCAATTCCGTCAACCCTGAAATCATCACATTGAGATGCCTTGATAATAGCAGGTGCAAGGTGAGTCACTAGCATCATACATGTATCGGGTTGAGAACGTGCTGCTAGTAACATTCCAGCAATAATTCTAGCACCAGCACCAGGTTCTGTTATTGCTTCCAATTCATCCGCAAGAATCAATTTTGGAGTTGGGTCACTAACTACATCAGCCAGTTCGACAAGAGTCTGCTCAAGTGCACCTGCACTTTGAGTTCCACCTGCTTTAGCCAATATATGTAGAGATTCAACTCCACCCACTTTAGCATTATCAGCTGGAACAGGAAGACCCATATGTGCTAGAATACAAGTATGAGCAAGTAACTCGAGTAGAGTAGTTTTACCACCAGAATTAGCTCCTGTTAACAAGGATAGATTCTGTTGGTCGCCTTTTTCTGCTGCCTCGCCAAGACCATAAGTCACTGGATCTGGATTTACACCTAGCATAATGTGTCTGCCATTTTCCACCCAGATTCCATGAGATACTATTTCTGGCATTGTACAATTATAGTGCTGTGACCATCTTGCGATAGCCAACCATTGTTCGCACTCTATCAGACTTCTAATAGCATCTTCACACAGACTTTTGAGTGGTCCGAGTTTTCTCGCCATATTGTAAATATGGTCTGCTTGTTGTGCCTTGAGTTTTTCTTCCAGAGCAGTATCGATTCTATCTATCACTTGTCGGTCAATTTTTGCTGGCCAGTCCGAAGTAAAGATGACTGGAGGACTACGAATACCAGTTCCTTGGAGTAATTCAGAAAACTGATTTGTAGCTTCTTGCATTGCTTCATCTATCACATGCCCTGTAACCTCTTTCAGTTTACGCTGAAAGCCTGCTCCATCTGAAAGTGCTTCGAGTAATTCCGAACCACTAAGCGCTAATTTTGCGTCATTCATTGCTTGCTCTACTTCTTGATGAACTTGTTTTTGTAAATTCTTAGTGAATGGCCATAGTTGGTCTTTAACTTGTTCCGCCTTTGCAATATCTCCTTCATCATACAGCATTTGAAGTAATTCTGGTAGATTTGATAATCCAGTGATCGAATCATTGAGCAATCCAAGGAAGGAATGTTCGAAGGAATCTGATCTAATCAGATTGATAGTGCTTGAGAGACATTCTAATATTCTCTTATTATTAGTAAACCAATCCAGTGTTCTCTCTGGTAATATAACTCCATCATTCGGGGAACTACCTAGAACTATCCAACCATCTGGAACCTGATTTGGAGCGCCACTTCCTATCCATGTAACAGATTTGAACACAGTGTAGTCTTTCCATGTTTCTTTATCTGAAGGTGTGATTACTCTACAGTATTTCTTAAGATGCTCTCTTGGTTCGTGACTAACAACTACACGCTCATATCTTTCGATTGTATTTCTAGTAGCCCCAAGGCTTCTAAATGATTTTTGAATTACCTTTTCTATCTGAGGATGTATCTTCAAGAAATCTACGGCTAGATTTATCTTATCTCGTCTTGTTGTAATATCTCTTATTGGTGTAAGTAATTGCATCCTATCTCGTGTTGCAGCACAAGCAGCAAACCCTGAAATTTGTTGAATTAACTTTTGGTGTAATTTCACCGACTCTTTAGTTGCTAGAAATTGACCATCGTCTCCAGCGACACTTCTAGCTAAAGCGAGTGCTCGCTTGGGTGATAGACCATCAACCTCTGCGATTCTACCTATATCGCCTGCTTTAAGATGGTCAATAGCGACCTGTTCTGAACCAAAATGATCTGTGATCTTCTTGGCTAATCTTTCTCCAACGCCTGGTAATAAACTTAGCACCATATGACCGATTGTTTGTCATCGGCTTAAGAGAATAGTGCTTGAAAAGTTGGTTTCAGCAAGTTCTAAGGCCGTCTTCAGGATTACCATAATCTTGCATTGGTGCTTGGAATAAATCATCACATGTTCTGGTCACAATAGGGAGAGTTAACATCGATTGTTCCCAATCGATTGAATAACCGCCAATCGAGGAGGTTGAAGGTACATAATCCTGTCCTGTTTGAGTCATTTTTATTGTAATAGATTCACCTGCAGAAAGGAAAACATCCATCGGCATAAACTCCATCAGTCCAGTAACTTCCACATAAGGAATCAATGACAACTGACCATCACGGCCACCAGCATGGAATCTGTAATCCATTACAGCATGTCCTAATCTCATTCCACTTTCATCGGTCATTTCGATATATCCATGAGCGCCATTAAGAGTACTTGGAGTGATTGGAATATGGAATGTTGGCATTCCTGCGATGTAGATATCTTCCTCGAATGGACCATAGGTCATCGTGATCTCTGAGTTTGCCGAAATCGCTTGCCCATCAGGCATCATTGCTGCGCCACTAATTTCCAAGTATTCAGTGTCCAAAGCAGGGTATGTTGTTTCATATCTCCATCCCCCACGATTATCTTGCATCTCAACTCCTAGAGTAGGTTCTCTACCTTCTCCTTTGAGATACCAATCGAACCAGTAAAGCATTTCATCAGCCCAATCCCATCTAAGTGTGTAAGGATATGCCTCAGCACCTTCACCAGTACCTTGAGAACTGTGACCAGAATCTCTATCCGGGTAATCGTGAGCCCATTGCCCTGCTAATGTTTTTACATCAATTCCAGCCTCTTCCATTATTTGGTGGGTCGGGAAAGCCATATGAGGATCTACGTTCCAATCTTGCATACCTTGAATTATGTAAACTGAGCCTTGATAATTTTGAACGACTCGGCCCAAGAATGAACGCTCCGTCCAATATGAATTTCCAGCATAGTCAACCATTCCTCCGGTTTGGTAAGCAAGTGGCCCGTTAACATAGCCTTCTACGTATCCTTCACATAGATTCCCAGTATCTCCAGCATCTCCATCGATACCAAATGAACCGTAAACTCCATTGTGCATAATCATACCACGAGCCTCCATACTTCCATTTCTCCACATCAATTCATGAACACCAATTAGACCAGACATAGGTACAATAGTTGAAAGATAGGGATTACCGAATGTTGCTGCTTGCCAAGGAGTACTACCATCATATGACTTACCGATCATACCAACCTTACCACTTGACCAAGGTTGTTCTCCAAGCCAAGAAACAGCGGCATCAATTCCTCTTTGCTCATCCGTTCCCATCAAGTCCATACAATGATTAGAGTTACCTGTACCAAATACTGAAACTTGAGCCACACCATATCCATGGGGGACATAATTCTCAATTAAGAAACGCCCTAGACGGTCTGCAGGAGTTGTAGCAGAAACATCTCCATCATCATAATATGGTCCAACTTCCGAAATTATTGGTACTTTACATTCTTCGGAAACATTGCTGGCAGTGAAATCACATCCTTCGATAACTGGAAGCCATAATCCAAGGTGAACTTCGGCACCACCAGTAACGCCAGAACCTCCATCAGACGCGGTTATTGATGGAACTGGAACATAAATTGATTGAACTTCGCCAATCTCATAAAGCCCTGCCATTGTTACACGGCTAAATGTTTCATTATCTTCGTATTGAAGGTCTGCTCTATCCCAGGGTTCTGGGTAAATATCCATCTCATCTAACATAGAATCAATAGCATCATCTTCACCCAAACAACCCGAAAGGCTAGCACTCAGCATAACCAAAAGAATCAGCCATGGGCGGAAGTCCATACTACAACGCCAACATCGTTAATTCTTGAACTCATCGCATTGATGAACAATATATTTCATTCCGTTTTTTCTTGTTCACGCTTGGCTAACTCTTCACGTACTTCATCCATATCTAAGCCTTTCAGCATATTTACCAAGTCACGTAGAGCATCTTCTGGCAAAGCACCGGGTTGCATAAAAACGCCAATTTCCTCTTTGAAAGCGATAGTTGTAGGAATTGACTTGATATTGAATAATCTGCCAAGTTCGGGTTCAGCCTCAGTATCAACTTTCCCAAATACGACATCAGGGAACTCTTCGGAGATTTTCTCATAAACTGGACCATATGCTTTGCAAGGCCCACACCATTCAGCCCAAAAGTCAAGAATTACCAACTTATTTGATTCAATTGTTTCAGCAAACATGGGTTCTGATATCTCTAAAGTTGCCATGAATCCTGCCTCTTTGAATAGAGTCTATCATGTCATCGCTACAAAAAACGATGAGCCGTTTAATTCATGTGCTATACCAGCGAGGCCATATAATGCGCAGACCAGTTTTGACCATTGCAATCTTGGCAATTATGATTCTAGCCCCTTGGTCAATTACCACTTCATCACTTGAAGAGAGTAATCATGACCAAGCAAACGGAAGAGCAGCAAATGTTGTTATTTCTGAACTTTTGATAAGTCCGAATAATCTAGTCTCCAATTCTACTTCAGGAAATATGAATGTCTACAATGCAACTGATTGGAATGGAGATGGTGACTTTGGTAAGTACAGCGATCAATTTATTGAAATATGGAATGATGGTGATGCTACAATTGATGTTTCTGATTGGGTTCTTTCGATTACCAGCGGTAGCCCTGCTTGTCAATTAGCATGGAATACCTCAATTCCTGCTGATGGAAGAATTGTTGTGTTTAGAGCAGATTCAGATTTATCATTGAGTTATTTTGATGGTGAAACCGTAACTATTAGCGATGACTCTGCAGGTATTATCGATACCATGACATTCCCCGCCGAGGATTCGTATTATGGTAAATCATATGTAGAAAACTCCAATGGCGAATTAGTAAAAGTCACTCCAACTCCTGGATGGGGACCTAGTGATACAGGAACATATACAGTCGCACAAAATATCGTTAAATGCTATAAAATTTCCAATACTGATTCTTCTCGTGCATTCCTTCTTCAAGGAAGAGTAGTTACCATGGAAAGCGAAACTGGCGTAATCAACCAAGGAAACGTGATGGTTAGAGATGGAAAAATAACCGGAGTTTGGTCATCTGCAGACCAACCGCCAGCAGGTGTAGATTTCACAAATGTACCAATAGTGCAAACAGATGGTACGATCTATCCTGGTCTGATCGACTTACACAATCATATGCATTACAACCATATTCCTTTGTGGGATTTCAATGTCCATCTCAATGAGAATCAACGCTCTGATGAAGGTGGATATACCAATAGATATCAGTGGGGAGACAACTGGGACTATGGGCCAAGTATCACATGGATGAAAAACAATATCCAAGATAGAGACCGATGGGATATGGCAAGTGAACAAATGAAATATGCTGAAGTTCAACTTGTTGCTGGTGGAGTTACCGCTGTGCAAGGCTCTCCAAGTTCTGGTACACAATCATGGGATAGTATTCTTGCACGAAATGTAGAGTTGTATAATTTCGGTCAAGATAATGTACAGACCTGTGCTGTTTGTTCTTGGAATGAAAACTCATACAATTCACAAGGCAAACTCAATGATATGGCTGATGGCGACCTCGAGGCTTGGTTTATTCACCTATCTGAAGGAGTAGATTCCTCAAGTAAGCAAGAATTCGATGATTTATTCGCCAAGGGTCTAGTCAAAGAACAGACTATGGTTATCCATGGAACTGGACTAGACAGAAGTCAATTTGATAAGATGGCAGCAGTAAATGCTGACTTGATTTGGTCTCCATTATCCAACCTACTTCTTTACGGAGATACCACTGATGTTGTAGAAGCAGATAATGCAGGCGTTAGAATTTCACTTGCTCCTGACTGGGGCCCTAGTGGTTCTAAGAGTAACCTACATGAGCTTAAGACTGCAGATTTGTGGAATACTGAATCCCTAAACAATCACTTCACAAACTATGAGTTGGCACAAATGGTTACTTCTAATCCTGCTGCAGCAACTGGATGGGGTAACTTTGTTGGTCAAGTAAAAGCAGATTTATATGCTGATTTGGTAGTTCTTGACACATTCCATGAAGACCCTTACAGGAACTTGATTGAAGCGATAGATGCCGATGTTCGTTTGACTGTTATTCAAGGAAAGGCTGTATTTGGTGATGTAGATCTTATGCAAGAATTGCAAGGTGATGACTGGGAATATCTCAATGGAACCAATTTCCAGAAGGCCGTCGATGTAACTTCTCTCACTGAAGTTGATGGCACTCAAACCTTCCAAGAAATTGAATCCGGACTTGCTATGGCAATGCGTAATGAATTCGAGGACATAAAAGCAAACTGGGTTGATGTTACAGGTATGACTGATACTGAGATTAACTCGTGGCTTGGAACTACTTTTGATGGTGATTACCGTGATGAAGTAAACCACTTGAAGAATTTGACCCTAGACCCCATATTCACGACTGGCGATGACCGTTACTTCGATGTAATCAATCGCTCATCACATGCTAATTTCCATATCGACTTGGGTAAATTATTATACGAAAATTACTATGATATTGAAATGGTTGATGGTGATAGAGTAAATATCAATGTCCAACTTCCAGATGATTCATCATCCAATAATAATAATGGTGGAGGAACAACCATACTCCCAGGCCCTGGTGATAATTCAGGTAGTAATGACGATACTGATAATACTGGCAGTACCGATAATACTGATAGTATCGACAATTCCGGTTCTGACCAAGAACCTACAGCACCTAGTGGTCAAGATGATGATGAATTTACCGAGGAAACAAAAGCGGATGATGACACTAAACGTCAACTAACTCTAATTTTGGCAATCATAGTAATCGCTATGCTATTTGGACTATTTATCATCAGTAAAACCAGTGGTGATGATTTACTCGAATCGGGAGAAGCCCTCATTGAGAAAATGTGGGACGATGAAAACCCAGATGAGGAGGCTGAAGAGAATGTTAATGATTCAAGTGAGTCGATTGTAGAGGATACATCTAGTAATGAAAGTGAAGATGCTAGTCAAAGTGATGAAACCAAGCAAAAGGTTGCTAATGCAATGAAGAGCGCTGGATTATCAGCAGTACGAATGTTTGCTAAAATCGACCAAACCTCTGATGGATTTGTCTCAAGACGTGAACTTAGAACTGCGATCTCTGGAATCTTAAAAGGGAATGTCAAAGTGAAGGATATTGATTCAATGATGACTACATTTGATTCTAATGGTGATGGTGTTATCAGCCTTGATGAATTCCTAGCTGAAATGGAAGAAAAGCAATCGGAAACCTTTGTTCCTAAACTTCCGGATTTAGCCCCGCCTCCTAAGAAAAAGTAGGTCTAATCAGATTAAGTCCCAAGTTGGGCCATCAGCGGAGTCAACGATAACGACACCCAATTGAGTGAGTTGATCTCTTATCTTGTCTGCTTTATCCCAGTCCTTGGAATCTCTGGCCTCTGTCCTTAGAATCAGTAGTTCTTCGACCTCCGAGGAAATCTGTTCTTTGCGAGGGTCTTCTTCAGGCTCCAGTAAAGCAAACTCTCGAGTTGGAAGTATTCCAAGAACCAAGCCTGCGGTTTCTTCTAACCAGTCTACGCTATAGTGGGCAAATGCATCTTTATCTATTTCGTCAAGACCGCTTGAAAGTGTCTTGGACATTTCTCGTACTGCTCCAAGTACTTTGGCGACTGCCTCTCTAGAGTTGAAGTCATCATCCATGGCTTTAGCAAATCCTTCACCCATCTTTTCAAGCATTCCAAGCGACTTAGACAATGGTTGTTTAGAGGTAATATCTGGATTTGGTAACGAGATAGGAGAGTTTGAGGTCATAGATTTTAGAGAATTGACATAACATTCTAAAACACGATTATAATTTCTTTCTGCATCTTTTAGAAGAGATTCATTCATATCAATCGGTGAACGATAATGGGCATTTATTAGAGCAAAACGAAGCACCATAGCATCTACAGATTTGAGAATTTCACTTATCGTCCAGAAGTTTCCTAATGATTTACTCATTTTCTCTCCATCGATATTGACAAAACCATTGTGTAACCAATGATGAACAACTGGGCTACATCCAGTATGACATTCCCCTTGGAAAATTTCTGCTTCATGATGCGGGAACCTAAGGTCGTGACCGCCTCCATGAATATCGAATTGTGCTCCAAAGTAATCCATCGACATAGCGGTACATTCGATATGCCAGCCTGGCCTTCCAGGGCCCCAAGGAGATTCCCATGTTGGCTCGCCCGGTTTAGCGGCTTTCCATAGGGCGAAATCCTTGTGGTCTTTCTTAGTGGAACCAGTACCTTCTACTCTGCCTCCTGCACCGGAGCGAACTGCCTCAATACTTTGGCCGGTTAACGCTCCATACTTTTCTGGCGCAGATTCAATATCAAAGTAAACTCCATCATCTGCTTGATATGCATTACCCTTATCGATTAGGTCTTGTGTAATTCTAATCATATCATCGACATAATCTGTACATCTTGGATAATCATCAGCACGTAGAATATTTAGCGCATCCATGTCCTCATAATAGGTAGCAATATTTTCTTCTACCAATGCACGCCAATCTCCACCAATCTCATTGGCTCGATTGATGATTTTATCATCGATATCAGTGAAGTTTTGAACATAATGAACATCAAATCCTGAAAATTCTAACCATCGGTGAATTAAATCAAATGCAAGATAACAACGTGCGTGACCCAAATGGCACCTATCATAAACTGTAACTCCACAAACATACATAGAGACTTTTCCCGGTTGCATAGTGGTGAAAGCAACCTTGTCTCTACGACGAGTATCGTGTAAGCGTAACGGCATGGGACTCATTCCGCGGTGTTGGTTGCCTCACTTGAATGTTATACATGAGCGCACCTTGGAATGCCCTAAGGGGATGGTTATGGAGAATCTCGAGAATGGAATCAAGATTGGTTCAAGAGAGTTCCAAGATGTAACCATTGCTCGAATGGGTTGGTTATTACCATCAATAATTGCACCCCTGTCAATGCTAATACACTTAATTTCGGGACATTCAAGAGACTTCCCTATTTTTATTTCAGAGTCTGATTATCCAGGTATTGAAAGATGGATATTTACAATTGGATTATCATGTGCAGGTATCATTCAGATGCTATTTGCTTACCGTATGTGGTATACAATGCGAGGTGATGGAAGACGAAAGTTGATGCATTGGGCACTTGGTTGTGGATTATTTACTGGCCTCAATTTGATAATAATGTCTTTTGCTAATATGTATGATTACTTATCGCTTCATGTTCTTACAGCATCCAATGTATTCCAATTTGGAATACTATGGGCACTTTTAGCACACCTTTCTCTCCCCAAGGCTAACTCATCGGGGCGAAAGATTAGAATCTCTGGAATGATGATTGCTTTTATTTCCTTTATTATTATGACTCAGAGTATAATTAAAGCAGTCGATGAAGTTGAGGAGTTTGGACTCGAAGGAGATACAATTTTCACTTTGCATTCAATACAATCGGTTGTAGATTTAGCGGTTTATGCAGAATATGGTTTATTCATTGGTTTGATTTTAGCCTTGTATTCATTTGAAGTAGACTTTAGAGA
>TARA_B110000459_G_scaffold14710_1_pt1 | contig 20855 bp, 4 predicted proteins | sample TARA_B110000459 | Tara Oceans TARA_B110000459 (sample SAMEA4398296) | marine metagenome | biome: Polar Biome; feature: [SRF] surface water layer (ENVO:00010504); material: water (ENVO:00002006), including particulate matter (ENVO:01000060) such as... | depth 5 m | reverse complement strand
CTATGAAGAAGTCCTGCGTCGGTTTCAGCCTCGAGGCGTTTTTACCTTCGCATCCTGAATATGGAACACAGGCTGCTGATTTACGAATGGCTGTCAGTTCAATCGAAACACACATTGCTAGAGAACCAATTGCGGCGTTCACCAGCTTCCGGTTCCTTTTTAAAAGCCCTGTGTCAGTTGGAAAGGGGTGGCCCTCGAGATATGACGACTCCGTCTTTGCACCTTCCCGTGAAGAATGGGAAAGTATGAGACAAAAGCTGCAAAAAGTGAAGATCATGGATGCGAGTAAACTCGCACACAAGATTAAGCTCAATTTCACATTTCATGGTGATTCGTTGGTCGCTAAACTTTACGACGATCCGAAGAAATCGGTATTGGCTGCTGATACTCGACGACAACCAATATTAGAGGCGACGGTGTCTAATTTCCATTCTCGTCTGTATATTCGCGCTAAACCAGTTGGTAAGCAAGGATGGGGCGGAGGCAAACAAGGCACGAAAGATTTGGAAATTTCGTGCGATAATTTGACGCTATCTGACCCCACATTACCTGTTGGTCACGCTAATCGCGATCTGATCGCGAAGGACAACGCTGCAAGCGACTTCTTGACATTTTTCTTGGAGGAGGAGAAATCAGCGCGTAAGAAAATTCGTAACATTCCGTTTCTGTGGATACGCCGTCAAACATGGCTGCCTCATGAGCATGAGGATGACATCGATATTGAACTCGAGGCAAAAGTTGCTCCTCTTCGAGTGCTTGCAAATCAAAATTGCATCATTAACATTGCAAATTGCTTGTTGCCAATTTTCAAGACTTTATCGCCGCCACACTTTCTACCAAACTTGCCACCATTCGTTTTCCCGCGTCCTGGCTTCGTGACGAAGAAAGTTAAGATTACGGCTAATGTAATGGGTTCTCGCGTGGTTTTACCGGGTAGTGTTCGAGATGAGATTGCGCCATCGCTTTCTCTCTGCGTCGGTGTTGTTGATAAAAATGCGAGCGAGTCGTTCAAAGGAATTGATGTCTCTACATCATTCACGATTGATGCAAATCGAGCGCATTGGGCCAAGTTTGACATCTTTATACACGGATTATCGGTTGCGTGTAAAGGGGATTCGACGCTCAAAGCAAAGAAGAACCGTTCATCTGCATTACTTCGTGCCTCTGGTCCACACATCAAAAGGTCCGACGCCCCGGTGGCTTTAAAAGCAACTTGCTGGAATCGATTAGATGCTCGAAGACAATTATCAAACGCTCCGAGCGTGGATATAAATGTTCAGTTGCCGGCAAATGATGTTCTCACAGTTGAGATTTCGGCTTCTGATGTGGAAACTTTGAATTCAGTTATCAAAGGATACACGCAGACATCGACGATGACCTATACGCAATCCCCATTTGCTTACTGCTATCTGACTCCAGCTAAGTATCCATTGGCACCGCCTCTACCGAAGAAGGATTTTTTGATACATCAGTGTTTCCAGGCGCGAATTGACCACATTCAACTTGGCATCTTTGCCGGGAAGGGAAGAGCCTCACAGGTTGTTGAGGCTGGAATTCGAGGCATTTCGTTTGCAAACGTGTCAAATCCACGAAATGAATTACGAAGTGAATTGGCAGTTGGAGTAGAGGGTTTATACGCGAGAGATTGCAGATTTAAGGGCTATAAGATTGATCTGATACGAGCAGGGTTTTGTGATGAAGCTGTTGTGAACACGCAAGACAAGAACTCTTCGAATGAAGTAAAAGCCTCTGCGGAAGGCGTTGAGGAACTTCAAATCGTTGAAGAGCAGGAAGATGAGTATTTACAGTCTATGTTCTTGAGCCTGGAACAAGTCACAACAAACGATATATCTGAGGTCAGCTGTCAGTGTGGTCGCGTAGCAGTGATAGCATCCGTGGATTCCTTACTGGAAGCTGCGCGAATCTTTCAGCCAAAACTCGGCGCTGGCGAAAATATACTCCCACAAGATATATTGTTTACGGAAGAAAGGAAAGTGTTCAAATTAAGAGAAAATATGACATTAAGTCGCACCAGGAGAGTCTTAGCGGATTTTCCAACTTCTAGTAGTGGTGCGCAGGAATATGTTCTGGATGGTTGCGAACAAACCATTAATCTTGATTATTCCGATACAATTTACTTGGAACACAATATGTCGAAAAAAGATAAAACGAAGAAAGAGGGCGACAGTGGGAAAAACTCTAAATCTGGCGATCGAGCTGTGCATTTAGCTGAAAGAGAGCTTCAATTCGCGCCTCGCATCATAATTGGTCCGAATCATAGACTAGTAATTAAAAATTGTCGCATCGTGTGTCCCGACAAGGAAACGTTTGACTTGTGTATTCGCATGGCGTCAGGAGGTTCATATTTCGTTGATCCTGAATCAGTTCAGTTCTTAAGTCGTCAAGAGATGATGCTCGAGAAAAAGAAAATAGTTCGCAGACAACGTACTCTCGGAAATGGGGATGGGGATTCATTTTCAGAGCAAGGCGTCGAAGAATTCCGCGATTCTCGTTTAACTGAAATAGAGATGAAGTACTTGATGAATTCCTGGCGTGGAAGGGTTAAAACCGTCGTTGCGGTGCTCCGAGAATTACGTAATAAGCCGGGTTACTCCATCTCTGCAAGCAAACGCATCGAAGGAGCTAGGGCAGTGATTGGGCTCAAAGGAAAGGATAAACTAGGCGATGCTCTTTTAGAAGTGCAGAAAGAAGCTATTTTAAAAGTCGTTGATAAACAGAGAAAGAAATCTGCTTTGAAATGCGTTCTGAAGTTGCACTCGATCGATGTGGCAGTTTTCCCTTCCCGCGACCCAGATGAAGGGTTGTGCGCATCTTTCAGCGTGCACTCAAAAATTAACATTATTGGGAGCAGCGTAGAAAGCTCGTTTGAACTTGAGCACATGTGTGTCTCGTTCCCGGACAGTGCGAGGTTGAATCCATTAGTTGAACCTTGCAAAATCACGGCAACATTAGACAGTGATGAGTGCTATAATGAGACTGAGGGGAGCGACAACTCGCTTGAACCTTCCGCGCCAAGAAGAGAAACATCCATTGATGTCATGATATCGCCCATCGGGGTCGAGGTTTCCCCAGCCGCAGCAGGTCGAGTGATTCGACTGGCGCAACGCGTTTCTTCCATCGTAGCAACGCAGCCGTTGTTACCATGTAATCATTTTGCACTTGTCTATTCGTCATTCGAGGGTTCGGGATACGATGCCGACTTTGGAGCGTCGGCAGCTGATTTCTTCAGTACTGGTGAATTAATCCCACAAGAGAATGCTCTAGCTGTTGCAGCGACGGGCGCAAAGAGCACATCATTTTCCTTCTGGCGTCCGCGGCCAGTTATGGGATACTGCTCACTGGGAGATGTTCCTAACTTTGGCCCCGATTCGCCTACACGATCGGCAACATCTATTCGCGACTCGATGACCTACTGTTCACCGCCAAGTGGATTCAAGCGTATAAATCCGTCCAAAAAGTCTGATGCATCTTCTCGCTCTAATTTGGTGCTCTGGCAACCGGTTCCTAGAAAAGGTTACAGGGCGCTTGGTTTAATTGCGGCTTATGAAGAAGACGGAGAGCCAGATCCAAGCTGCGTGCGTTGCGTCAGAGAAAGTTTGCTGTGTGAATCTACGGGATCACTTTCAAGATTGTTTTCCATGTCTGACGAAGAGAGTAATAAACCTGATGACCGCAGGAGTGAAGTACATAATGCGCAGCGTCGTGGCCAGAGTAAAGTTTTGAATGTAGATGATGATAAATCTGTGCATAAGCGCGATATTTGGGGTAACTCAAGGAGTGGCAATCTGGTCCACGTTTGGGCTGTGGACTCCCCGACTGGGATACACATGGTGAGTTCAGCAGGCAAATCATCAGCATCGAACGCACTGATAGACCCACCTATATCTTTTGTTGATATTCGCACGCCACTCGGGCTCGCTATTGAAACCTTGGAGAACATTCAAGCCCGAAAACTTGAAAACAAACGCCGTCGCCGTCTCTTAAAGAAAGAAATTGCCCACGATAACGCAATAACTCTAGAAGATGAAGATTACGAAGGCAACATCGCGGATATCAAACTATGCGTAGTTACAGCGGTAGAATTTGAAAAGGTGTGGAACGCTGGGGAGATGTTGACAGGGTTCAGACCGCTGCCTCCGCCTGGTTTTGCATCGCTTGGAGATGTTGTAGTCGATGGCGTGGCGCATCCATCCATGACGCGTTGTGTGGAGGACCTCGAATATGTTTGTGTGAAACCAATTGATTTCGAACTGGTTTTCCAGAGTTCGAAAAAGCAGCTTCAAGCTGCCTTTTGGCGACCAGTTTCTCCATCAGAAGATTACGTCAGTTGCGGATTAGTGAGTACTTCATCAGCTAATGTAAAACCATCTCTGGATTCGGTCCGGTGTCTGAGTAGAACCCATTGCGGAGCGGTAGCACCTATGGATGTCACGTTATTAACGAAAGAATCTTCACTTCTTATCATTCATGGTGGTAAGTCTAGTACAAGCGAAATGTGCATGTGGCGTGTACCTGGTGGTTTTGGTACTTTCTGTATATCCAAAGCCGACATGCCGAATGATATTTACAAAGGTCCCACGCTTTTTGTACTACCGTCGATCTCATCTTTAGATTTTTCCGACGAAGGATCCAGGATTACTTCTTTTGCGTACGAAAAACCAAAGCCAATTGTCAAGATTTCGGCGTCGGTAGGTCTCGTAACCGTAACCGTTGCTGCGCCGCAGAGGATTGTCGCGAATGATGCAGATGCAAAGGAGGATACACCGATGGACGTCGGAGACGATTCTTCGTACAGAGAGAGCGCTGGTATTATGCATCAAAATGTTCCAGTGTTTGCAATATCACTCATGAGAACCGAAATCGTGACTAACGTTGTAGTCGGCGACGTTGCTTCCGTTGGTATTGATGCATCGTTAGGCGCTGCGCACTTAAATTGGCGCAAGTACGCGTGGGAACCACTCGTATCTCCGCAATGGGTATTTGGTGCAAATCTTGTTCCAATCAAACACGGAGAACGTTGCTTCAGTACTGGAAACTATGCTTCGATACAAGCTACAAAATTATGTATTACTTTGACCACAGATTTTGCTCTTGACATGGTTTCAATCGCACTGGAGACGAAGAAAGAAATCATGAGGAAGAGAGATAATTTTGATACGGACGCTGAAGGGGAGATTCAACTCGATCACCAATCGTCCATTGCCTACCCCGATAACGATGGATTTTCTCCAGCTACTTCTCATGTAGTGAGTGAACTCGAAGTAGCGACGAAAGAGCTTTTTCCAGATCGAAGTTCTGCGCTTTCTGAATCTTGGAAAGAGAAGCGGATGTTAATCAAACATGCGCAAAAACGCAGTAAATCCAGGGACTCTGTTCTTCGCTGCTTCTCTAATACGGGCTTGACTACGCACGCAACTTTGTCTTCGGTTAATCAAGAGGTTGAAAATGAAGTCATCCGTATGAAAAACGATACTGGGCGTACGTTATATACAGTGTCTCGAAAGAGTTTGCAACGTGGGAAGGACGAGGATGTTCGAGTCGTTCCTCCACATGGCAACTTTGATGTCAACTTTTGTATAGCGAAAGAAACAAGCCAGGCGAGGCAAAGAGTGGTGGATACGAATACTGCGGACGTCCAAGTTGCCCCCCCTCTAGAATCCCTGACCGCAAAGATGATGGTTGAAATCATTGATGTCGATGATCCCATGGAATCAATGAGAAACGATGTAAACCGTTCCTCTGGTGTTCCGGACACGTACTCGAGGATTTCATGCGTCCTGATATCAAACTCAAGCATCACTCATCTACGATCTTTGGCCATTTCGAATAAAAATTATTCTTTTAGAAACAAGGTACGCATGCGATTAGCTAACAACGGTGATGAATCGCGCGTATCTCTCCCCTTCAACGCTAAATCGGGCTATATTACTATGGACGTACCTCATCCGGCTTCGAGATCGCGCGATTTTCAGAATTCTAGCCTGAGAGTGGATCTAGAGCGACCGTGTTCAACGCACGATTTTGTAGAGGATGCCAACGCTCGCTTTTCTGCGGAAGGGTTTGTCGCATCGAATCTGGCGCTTTTGGTTGGTGAAGAGAAACCTGTTTGGATTGATCTCCACGATGAAATCGGGATTCCCACGAAGGTTCGTATTTTGCTCCGAGCATCCATATTCCACAATATTAGTGTGAAGGTTCCGATACACATCAATAGGCATGGTCGCATCGACTCAGCGAAGAATGCAGGAGCATGCAACATAATATTCAAACGCATGCTATCGTCATCGTCTGCGTTGAGTGCCTTTAGGGATCACGACGATAGCGACAGTGACAGATCAGATGCAAGTAGCAGCTATGAAGGAACGGTTGCAGAGTTTGACGACGACGAATTTGAAGAATTGAAGAATTTTACTCAAGAAGATAACGTAGACTCACGACGTAATAGAGACCAACATGAACGTTTGATTGAAGACTCGGAAAGTGTATCAGTAACACTAAAGAGTGACAATTTATTGTTTTCTGACAATTACTGCAATATCACAAAAACATACGAGTTCAAGCTTTTGTGGTGGTCGAAAGGCACGGGAGCGAAGTATGAATGTTCGGCGTGGATTCCTGTGGCCAAAATAGACTCTAGTGAAAGAAGTATAGATGGTTCTACTGAAGACGAAAGCATCGTTGAGATTCCATTTGGATGCATAGTTGTTCCTGGATTTAGTGCACCAAATACAGGCGGATATCTTGCACGTATGGTGATCGATGATCACGTTAAGAAGAAAATGCCTCGTGCTGGAGCACCGTTCGCGCATCCTATTGGATACGAACTTCTTTGGAAGGATGAAAAGAAGAGTTCAGTAAGTTTCTGGGCGCCTATTCCTCCAGAAGGTTACGTCGCGTTAGGGCGTGTCGTTACGGCAGATAACGGTAAATCGAAGGAGCAAAAGCAACCCTCGAAAAAGAGCTTTTGTTGCGTGAGAGAAGATTTTGCGCGAGAGTTGAGTACTATTGGTCCTGGCGCGATTTGGAAACCTCAAGGGACTAAGAACACGTACGCTAGCAAAGGCGATTCAAAAGCACAGGTTCCGACCATATATAATGCCGGTTCTGTTGCATCTGGTGGTTGGACCATTCGTCATACCTCGAAACGAGCGCCTTCTGGCGAACCGTTAGAAGTTCAAACAAAAGAAGCTACCAAATTCCAGGCATTGACGAAGAACTTCGAGTTAAATTTTCTTTCAGGACGAATGCGGGTGAAACATACCGATATCTCGCCTAATTTGAAAATATCAAAGCTATCCACGAATGATATTAGCGCATTGAAGAACAAAGAAACCGAGGAGGTTGATCCAGAGGATACACTTATTGCCTTTTCGAAGAATGGGCCGTATGCGGCGATAAAAGCTAGCGGTACAGATTTCTTCGAGCGGAAAGATCAAGACGTTGGAGAAGACAAAGTTACGGTTGATCCGAGGTTGGGTGTATTAATGTCTCAGGCAACTTTTGTAAACGAAACTTCGGAACGTTTTTCACTGACGCTGGTTAAACTAAAGAATAATGCAGGGAATTCCAAAGTCAACGCACGAAAGCCTGGGTTGCGCAGTCCAAAAGATCTTACCTCGGCTTCGGAAGAGAAAAACGATTTGAATGGTTTTTTTGAAGAAGGATATGATCCAAACGACCCGATGTATCGATACGTGTGGGAATCTGAGCGCCATTTTCCACCATTTGGTTGGAAATCGCCGCGTGATATTCTTGACGCATGCTTTACTGCTCGGTATTCGCTCAATATTGACGGTTCAAACTCCACAAATCATTTCCCCGAAGGTGAAAGTTTGTTACTTCCAGAAGGTTACCATTGGATGGGTGATTGGGAAATCGACAGGCCCCCTGGAAACTCCACCGTGAGTAACACGGGTGGATGGGCCTACGATGCTTATTGGGTGACATCGTGGCCACCAAATGAGTTCAAAAATGCAAAAAATTGGAAGCGGAGATTTGCGAGTACGCGACGCAGACGATGGAGACGCAAAATTGCTCCCATTAAAGAATATGATGAGACGAACGTCTTTCCTAGTAGCTCTTTGAGCGAAGGAGGTGCTTCAAGTGCGAGAGAAAGCGGAGAAAAGCGAGATGAGTACAACTCGCAAACGAATATGTTCTTCACTCCGAATATGAACCGCAAAAGAAACACGAATGAACGCCGAGCAACGATGGAGGATACTAAAGCGGGAAAAGGGAGTTCATGGTCTATTGAAGTATCACAAAGTGGTGGAAATGTGTGCTTTCCAGTAGGTTTCGAGAACACGGAGCAATGTGCGATTCGATTTGTACCCGTAAGTACAGAGAAACAAGGAGTTCAAAACGTAACGCATTATGAAAACGATGAAATTTGCTCAGAGAGTATGGAAACGTGTGATATTTTGTGTGAATCGCTCCGCGAACGCTGGGAGTCGGTCATTGCAAGAGACAATAACGATGAACATAGTGACCCCAACGTGATATGCACAGGTGATAATAAATTCTATCTCGTATATCTTGAGAGACAAAAACGCGGAGACAAGAACAACAAGAGAGCGCTTTCTCGGAATATCCATGTTGTTCTTCGGGTCCCGCTCGTCTTGCGGAACTCGCTCCCTTGCGAGGCAAAGTATGTCGTCTACTGCGACAAGAGGGCTTCCGTTTATGGCATCATGAAGCCAGGAGAAGAAGTATTTATTTCGGAAAGCGTTGATCCGAGGCAGGAAATCAGCTGCGCATACGGTTTGAGAGCGAGTAGTGCTCAAAAGCAAAGCGAACGATGGAATATGAGTGAGCCGATGCCAATTACAGCATTTGCAGATGGAGTCACCCGTGGTTGTGTGGTATTGAAAAATGTAGGCGAAAACATAGGTGCGCAAGGGCGCAGATTAGAAGCAAAACTACTCGTAACTGCGTCGAAATACTCCGGCGTTTTGAAGAAAGATGGAAAAGTCGTCTCAAGAGACACTGACAATAGACCTGTGTCGAGCATTGCTGACGATGTCGCGAAAAATGTGAAACACGCGATAGGTTACGTCCAAGAGGAATCCTCACCATCAAACATCAGCGCAATGTTCGTCGATATTCGCGCTGATGTAATTGTTCATAATGCTTGTCCTTTCCCGGTATCATTATGCACTGAACCAGAAGATGAAACAAATCTCATACAAATTTCGAAGATCGAAGAGGTGGTGGATACCGCGGTAGGAAAATTCATAGTCAAAAAACCAACCGGCGAGTTATTCGAAGTGAATCCCGGAAATATTAACGTATCTTTGAGAGCGGAACAGAAGCTGAACGTAGATGCTGCCGTACGAGCTACAGTGGGAGTCGTGGATGGAGTGTTAAAGAATATTCAGAAAGCATTTGTTGCTGAAATTTCCAGTCACGTGCATACTTTATTCCTCGCCGAGGACGTAGACGAGCTCGAAAATGTTGATGCAAATAAACGCGTGCATTGTATTGTGCATAGAGGAGTCAAACCAGGTGAAGCTCCATGTTTGGTTACTTTGCGGACGAAATCATACGGTGAAGTCAGAATTAAAATCGTGGCTGAACATTTTCATCCTGTTCTATCGCAAAGTCAGCATTGGTGGTCTTACGAAATGATGAGCCGAACGGTTAGAATATCAGTCGTTCCTGAAATTATTTTGGTCAATATCTCACACATACCGTTAGCCATGCACATAAAGAATGATGACGACCTTAAGGATGAACGGAAAATGCATTACGATAACTCTGCAATGACCATTCCGATTGGAGCGGCGCCGGTGTTACCTGGGTCAAGCTCACCCGAACGTGCACGCTTAATATTTCGTGATGCTTCTGGAACTAGGGACGAAAACACACACTCATATGAATCCTTCTCTGCAGAGATTCGCATGGATCTTTTGCAAGAATCTGGAGAACAACTTCTTGCGGTCCCTCGATCTGTGACAAAAGATGGCGATTCTAAAGTGTCATCGTCACTAATTCGTGTAAGACTGCAAACGGCTCAGATTGCTGGATCCACGCAAATCATCATAGGTTCAGCCGCTAAGAGCGATCGATCTGCAGAGAGTGGCATTAGAATTGAAAATCACACTCGTGTGCGGGCAGATTTCTCAAGAATTTTGCTGAGAGGGGAGTCGAATGTGCAAAAGCGATACAATTTTGCGGATAAACAAACGGCACCCGCGATGGCGTCGACGAAGACACCGAAGAAATTGGGGAATATTACGTCTATGCGCACAAATAACAGCGTTACTAGAACTGCTTCACCGTCGTTATATGATGAATCCAACTTTGGAGAAGGTGTGAGGGTCCCTCCGCGCAGTGCTTCACATTGGCTCGGCCCACGTTTTTTCAATGGTCGCTCGGAGGGACCCACTGGGAAGAGAAGCCAGAAGTCGTCGGATGAATCCTTACTTCCCAAAGTTGGGGAATCTGTTCGGGTCGTGCGACTCTCGTGCAGCAACGATGAAAACGTCGAAGAATCGTATTTTGAACTTCCGGAGCTTGGTGATTTTCGCGACGCCAGTATCGTAAATTCTAGAACATCAGGTGGGGGTTCTTCTTCTGGCGGCGGCGAAGAAGAATTTGGCGCTCTCGGAAGTATCACTTTGGCAGAAGGATTCATATGCGATGATCCATCTGGAAAGTATGAGATTTGTTACCGATTGTCTTGCATTTTCTTTGACGGTGCTGAAACTGGCGCAGAAGAGTGCATATCTCTTCGATTAACGGAGTTCAAAGTAGAAATAGATCCAGATGTCCAAGATCGGAACAGCGATGGATCGCCACGTTTTGCAAAGCAACCTACTGTTTTAGACAGAGAATCTAGAGATGCTGTTCTTAGTGTAAACGATGCTGATGCCGCCGCGGCAATCATTAAGGGACACTTCATGTCAAGGCTCGCCAATCGTAATAAACGAAAGGGAAAAGGAAGAATGAACGATTTCGAAGCAGATTTGAAGGCTTTCCAGCGCATTCAGAATATCACAAAAACGTCCCGAGAAATTCACATCGGCGCCATCTTTGATGGCATCCAGATATCACTCGTAGATTCACGGCGAGAACTTTGTCTATTCACGGTAAACGGTATTGAAGCCTCGTTTGGGAACCAATGCAATAATGGAAGAGGTCTGTACGCTAAATTTGCCATCGTCTCTGCGCAACTGGATAACATGTTGGAGAACGCGTTGTATCCAGTCACAATGTTCAACGATGCGGCGTCAGGCTGCTTATTCGCGGCTTCATTTTCAATGAGAGAAAGTAGAGATATTAATCGCTTTCCGGAAGTTCGAATGGTGTGGGCACCGAGTGGTTTAAATGTTCTCATTCACGAGCCTTTGTTGTGGGCGTTGAAAGAGTATGTCGAAGAAATCGGTATTGAAAGACTTTTCGCGGAAGACGGCGGAGACGCTTCTGAAATGTCCTCGTCGAAAGATTCTAGGATGAAGAAGGATGGTGGGAAAAAAGTTACGTTCAAAGCCAAGAAGCAAAAGACTGTATCGGCAAATATTAACCATCTCATTTCAGTCGGAACGTTTTCATCGGACGGAATACGAGCCTTCGTAACGCTCACGTCTGCACCGTCATCTCGCCCGAAGAACGCGCCAATGATGATGTGCGCGACGCTCAATCTTTTACGATTAGACCGATTACCTATTGCGATTGCTCCTTTCAATTTACCGACAAATGCAACGCTCAAACTCTCTGATTTGAGGAGGAAAATGAAATCGCACGTTATCAAACAGTTTACGATACAGTCTGGAAGGATTTTGGCGTCTGTTGATAACGCAGGTACCGTATCGGTAGGTTTGCGCAGAGCGCAGGACAAGCTGGCGGAGCTTTCTGGAGATACGTCGAAAAATATTGTCGCTTCTCGAGAAAGGGGTGCGACGACATCAATTTCCGCGGGTGTTAAGAACATTGGTCAAACATATGTCGATGGTACCGTAAACCTCGTCGGTGGTGCATTATCCGGAGTTGCTGGAGTGTTTTACAAACCAGTCCAAGGGTTTCGCCAAGAAGGTTTGCGAGGAGCGGCGCTTGGCGGCATCAAAGGTATTACTGGTCTCGTGACTTCAACGTTAGGAGGTGCGGTCGGTTTAGTCGAAACGGCATTCAGTGGACTTTCTCAAGCTATGTCGGTAGGTGGTATACTTTCGAAATCTACGGGATCTCTGGAAGCTACTCGAGCTCGAAAACCTCTCGCTTTGCGTGGCGATGGCATCGTTCGAACGTACGACGAAGAGCAATCAGCAGGTGCTGATTTGCTGAGAGTTGCCGCAAAAAAGATTGCGTACGTCGAAGAAATACAAGCGAGTAAAGTTGACCAAGATACGATGAAGAAGAAAGGGACGAGAAAGGAGAGGAAGACTATGAAAAATGCAAACAAGAAGACTAAAAAGTCGTTCACCACGGTGACTGCTGTAAACGAGAGAACGCAGTTTACGTTCGGCCGGTTTGAACTTTTTTATCCCCTCGCGCATGTTTCAGATGCCATCGTATGTCTAACCGACACGCACTTGGTTTGGATCGAGCGTTACGAAACAGATCCAACAGCAACCCGCTTTCTCCGATGGCACGAAGTCGCCTCTATTTACATCTCTTCTTCTCTGGACAAAAAGACTGTCTGCGTCCAAGTCGGCGTATGCGATTCTCTCCGCGAAGAAAATAAAGTCACGACGCCCGACTTTGGATTCACCTCTTCCTTGTTAACCGTCGTAAAAGAAGGAGCGAAAAGCAAAAATAAAAGCATAACATTTGTGAACCACAACGATTTTCGTAGCTCAACCGTTTTGTGCCCGTTTCAATCCTCCGAGGATGCGAATCGAATTTTAGCGCAGATGCGTGCGCTGTGGGAACAAGCCGTCACCGATAGAAGACAACGATTTGGCTTTCAAGCCTCGCCGCTTCTTCAGAACTAAAAGTGATACATACATGAATATTTATAAATTTAAAGCCTAACAACATTAACTCTACATCTACTCGGCACCACCACCACCACCACTCATCCCTTTGCTATTGCTCTCGTGAGTACGCTTCCTCCCGTGCTTCTTCCCGTGTTCGCGCAGCAAATTCTTCGCTCTCTCCTCCAAAACCTCCAACCTTCGCACGGTATCCATCTCGTCCTCCACCCCGTCTTTATGTTCTTCCAGCAACGCCCTTCTTTCTTCCTCTATTCTTCTATATCTCGCGTGAAACGTGCTCTCCTCTTTAGTAATTCCGTTGTTGTTATTGTTGTTGTGTCTGTTGTTCGCGTTGCGTTTCGACGATGCGCGTCCTCCTCCCACGTTCTTCAATCCGTGGCGCTCGGCGCGTTTCGTCAAGTGGTCCTTCACCACCTCAATTAAAGTCGCATCCCCATCTTCCCCAAATCTGTCTATGTACGGCCCGTATATCGGTCGGCTGAACGCCAAGAGGAATAAAAACAGCGCGCAGACAACTAAAGCTCTTCGAGCGCGTCGAGTGTTTCGATCGAATCGGACTTTTTCTTCTTTCGTGGCGAACCGGATCGACGGGTCTCCGATGCCGTGCAGAAACGAATTTGCGTTCCCCGGGATGTTGGATGGATGATTGAAGAATTGGTGCGACTCTTTGTCGTAGTCATTCTCGACGCTTTGAGCATCATTACCATAACCGATTTTGGAGGAAAACGGGACGTTGGTGCGCGCGTACGCGCTCTTGCGCATTTCTATTTAACGAGTTGTTTGTGCAACGCGTGTTCTAAATTCTAACGCTTCTGTTATACACAACTTCTTCTAAAAATGAACCACTCTAAAACATCAATCACATGAACGCGCGCTACTTTTGTGAACGACGCTTCATTAAACGAGCTCGTCGCAGGTATTCCCGCCTTTCACGCCGCAGATTTGGATTCTCGTGTTACTCTCTCTCTCTAAACCAGTCAAGGCTTCGGCTTCGATATCGAAATCGTGCGCGGCAGAGCCGACGTTGAGGACGCCTTGCGCGTCGAATTCTTCGAAATATTGGTACGGGTAATCGATACCGGCGGTGGATTTTCCTTTCGATTTTTTAGCGGCGTCGAAACCGAAGAGGCGTAATCGAGGGCAGATTTTGGATAAAGCCATGACGGCAGCGAAACCGGCCGAAGGTGCTGGAGCCGTGTCGTGGACTTTTATCTTCCCGGTGTCGCGCATTTCTTTACACGCGCGGATTTGCGCCAACGCGATGCGCGAAATGTCGACGAATCGAGCGTTGAACACGCGCGCTCTTTTCTCGCCGACAATTTTGGCGAATTTTTTCGCCACTTCCACGTCTCGCGTTCGAACCGCGTACGCCGCATCGTTGCTACTTTGTCTCGATCGAGAACTCGAGGAGGCGATATCGCTCGATAAAATGTTCGAATGTTTCTCCGCGAACGCGTCAAATTCTCGCGCCCATTTATGGTTTATCAATCGTACCGACGTCTTTTTCCCGACCAATTTGGTAAACTCGCCGTCGGTAGGGGCAATGTTCATGCGCAAGACAAACCCGTGCGCGTCGATAAACGGCCCTAATGGTTTCTTATTATGCCCGAGCGGTTTTAACAAAATCCCAGAATTCCCGACGACAGCGCACCCTCGAGTGAAATCCAACGGTTTCGGATACCCGTTCAATCGATTGGACAATCGGGAACTCCCGTCGCCTCTCGCGTTGGTCACCTTACCAAAAATACTCTTCTTTAACTGCCCGGGCGATATCGGTAACAGCGTCTGCGCGTCCGCTCGGCTCATAGTCGCCGTCAACAACTGCCACGCGGACGGAATCTCGCTCTTCTTCGCTTCGGATTTTTGACACTGTAAAACGTACTTGGTTCCGTTCAACGCTCTCGCCAACATCTTCGCGAACCGATCGTTCGATTGTTGATTCGTCGCCGCGTAGAACGTGTGATCCGCTAACATCGCTCTATCGTCCGCTCTTTCCGATTCTTTCGGCCTGGCCAGTCTGTTATTGCTCCTTTCTCTCCTCTCTCTCTCTTCTCCTTCTCCGTCGTCGTCTTCCCCTACGCCCGCTCTCGCCGCCGCCGCCGCCGTCCCTTTCCCGACCGGTTTTGTCTTCCCACTCTCGCTCCTCCCGAACGACGCGACCACGGAATTCTTCAAAGTTGTAGGCCAAAACTTCTTCTCCACGTGCGGGTGCGCGATGACATCTCTCGGTTTCTTCTCAATCTTTAAGTTTTCGATGTCCTCTCGAAACTTCTTCGGTCCCGGCGTGGTGTCTCGCGCAGAAAACCTTTGCCTTTTCTCGTCCCAAACGCCTCGCGTTTTCACGCCGTTCGGGTCATACTTTTCGTTCAATCGGTGCCTCCCTTCGCCAGGTGTCGTGGCGAACGTGTTCTGCGCTCTGGTGATGATTCCAGATCGAGGTTCGTACTGTAAAGAAGGATTCGCGTTCGAGTTGTACCCGCGGTAGAGTTTCGGGGCGTTCGCGGATGACGACGTCGACGAAGCGAAGAACGACAGGAAGAAGACAAAAAAAAGAGAAAGCTGCAGAGAAAAGGACGACATGTATGCGTGTTCTTTCTTTCTTTCCTCTTGCGTCGAGCGTTTTCTGCTTTTGTCGGTCTCTCTTCTCTGTTTCTTTTCGTACGTCTAATGAGGAAAATGCAAGAGCTTTTGGTACGATTTTACGCGCGTCGTGATGTTCATGTTAATGTTAATGTTAATGTTAATGTTACAAAGAAGAATTCTTTTAGTGTTTGTGCAAAAGCAGGGTGGTCGTTTTCTCACCTGCCAGATGAGTGCTCTCTCTGCGCTACTCTATTTTCCTGGCTTTTTTCCCTCGAAAGATCCCGTTGTCTTTGCTCGATTTGACGACGCCGGAAAGCGTGTCTCTGGCCTGGCCGCGTTTGCTGTTGCGCCGATTGAGCAGCTTCGCGTCCAAAGGCCAGTACGCGTACGGTTGTAACTTTTCGCCTTTTCTGCGAACGTCGCCACCTCCTTTGGCTTTGTATCGGTCGCCGGTGTGCGTGGCGGAAGTTTTGGTGGTTTTGTTCGTTTTGGTGGACTTGTTGGTATTCGTCGTGCGCTTGGTTTTGCCGGATTTGCGAGTGCCGAATGTGCGTCGCGTGGCGCCGTCTTCATCTTCCTCGTCGTCGTCGCGCGCGCGCTTGCGGTCGTTTTCTTCGACGATTTTAAGTTTACCGGTGGATCTGTCGGTTCTGTATTTTGTGCCGTCGTCGTCGGCATCGCCAAACTCGTTTCGTCTGTATTGCGCGGTTTTCGCGCCTTGCGCGAGTAGGTGTTTGCGCATTTTCGAGTCGTCGAGTAAATCGAATTCAGCACCGACGGGGAGCCGGGCGCCGGCGCTCGCTCTCGAAGCGTGCGCATCGCGCGCGTTGCGAAATGCACCTTCAGAACCGCCGCTGTTCCCGCGGTGCGATTTAGGACCGAATCCACCAAACTCGGAACGTTGGTTGTTGTTGTCGTCGTTTTCGTCGCCAAAGATTTCCTCCTCGTTCCAGCGACTTTTGCGACCGGTTTTACCGCTCGCCCGACTCGCCGTTTCTTCCGCTCGAGCCTTTTTCTTCTTCATTTCTATCTTGGTTTCCTCTTTTTTCATGTGTGACGCCAAAGCTAAGTGCTCTTTCGGTATGGCGTCTTCCACCGCGCGCCATCCGCACCGCTTCGCGCATCGTTCGACAATCACTTTCGTTTTCAATTTGAACCTGTTCTTAGAATCCGAGGACCATTTCAAAACAGCTGGAAGGAGTTCTGGTAAGTGCGAAGCGAGCTCGTTTTGCGGCAAACGCACGGCGACGACTTTTATAAAACCTAACGAGGCTTTCACGACTTCTCTGTTGCGACCTTTGAGCAATTTGTAAATTGCCGGGAGAAGTTCGGGAACGATTTCAACAAGTTTCGCGGAGAATTCGTAAAGCAAACGCGCCAAGGCGATGACTGAGGCAGATTGCATTTGTGGCGTCGCGCCGACGACACCGGCGAGCACGGTGAGAAAGAATCCTCGAATGGCGAGAGAACTTTCGTCGATAAGATCTGGCACCGGCTCCAAGTTTTCAATCGCCATGTTGTCGTTATCGTTGTTGTCCTTATCATCTTCGTCATCATTGTCGTCGTCGCTGAGAATCACATCGCGGTCGTCGTCGTCGTCGTCTGAATCGTCGTCGTCTGACATGTCGTCTTTGCTTCCGTTTTTATTTTTGTTCTTTTTCTTCTTGCCTTTATCCCCCTCGTCGCTTTGCGCGAGCCACGCGGCGACGCCGGCGCGGTTACCAACTTGTCCATCCGCGATAGCGCCTTGTCGTTCGCTTGCTTCCTTTTCCATGCGTCTTGGAATGTCAACTAAGAGTTGATACGCCAACAAACGCGTCTTTGCATTTTGCTCTTTCGTCGCGAGGATGAGTTCTGCGAGTAAAGTCTTCATGGCGTCGTCGTTATCATCTTCATCGTCTTCGTCGTTTCCGTTTCCGGCGTGGCTTTGTAAGTGCGGCAGTACGAACCCGATAACCTCTAACCGGCGTCGTCTCGCCGCCGTCGCGCACGTGTCACCGGCGTCCATCAAGCACATTTCCACGTCTTTGCTCATCTTTGCCAGCCAGGCGCCTTTTTTTGCCGCGCAAATTGCCGAGAGCAGTTTATACGCTCGCTTTTGACTCGCCGCTTCTTTCTCGTTTGCCGCAGAGGAGGCGATTTTGAACGCCGCATCTAACGCGTCCATATCTAATCCAGGTACTAAAGCGTGCGCGAGATCGATGAAACTGCACTTTTTCAACACTCTTGCCTCCTCTTCTTCTTTCGAGGACGATTTTGAGGTCGTTTTCTTTTTCTTCTTTTTGTGAGCACCTTCTCCTTCCTCCTCCTCCTCCTTCTCCTCAATCAACGAGGACGAAGCCGCTTCGACCAACTTTTTCAACACTTGCTTAAAGAACGTGTTTACGGTTTCCTTACTTGCAATTTTCGCGAACCCACCGATGGTGGATGAAATCTCTCCTCGCGCGTGCGGTTCCGAAGTCACGAATAAATTGAACAGAATTGGCATGTAATTCTTAGAAAATTTCGAGATTGTTTCCAACTGCGCCTCGGCGATGTGCACGGTAAAATGAGCTGGGACTTTTTCTTTACCATCTTCCCCTTCGCTCTCGTTATCCTCTTTCTCCGTGTCGAGATCGGATACATTCAAATCGGAATTTATGTCGTCGTCGTTGTCGTCGTTATTATCGTCCCCACCAGTGGCTGCCAGTGCTTGTCGACACAATCTTCTCAAACATTCACAAATTGGCGCTCGTAAATCATCTCTCGCGCTCAACGCGTGACCTAAATCTTTCGCAAACGTCGGAAAACTCTCTCCAGCGTCGATGGGAAAATTAGCAAAGCCTGGTAAGAGTGACCATAACGCTAATTCTGCAGCGCGACACCTTTGCGCTTCGAAGAGTCTGTTTTCGCTTTGCGCCTTGGCGGCTCGTCCTCCTAATCGACGCGCTTCTGGTAACACAAACTCGCCGAAGAAAGACATTCTCGCGCCAGTAAGTGATCGACGCAACAACGGCACGAGCCATAGTCGAGAACCATCGGATTCGTCGTCGATGTCCATATCTTCTTCGTCTTGGACGTCGTCGTCGTCGCCTCTTCGTTCTAAAGATTTATCGATGGACTCTTCCAATCGTAACGGGAGTTGTTCGAGCAACGCTTCGGCGCCGATATATTCCGCCGCGGTAGAAATGCACGTTTCTATTTGACTTTTACACCGTAACCCGTCGGCATTCGCGCCCATTTCTCCGAGCGCGGCTAAGGAACCACTCAATAAAGCTCCGCCGGCAATGCCGAGTCTTTGGAAACACTGCGTGGCGACCGGTATGGTAAAAGGCCAAGCCGCTCGGTAACGCATGCCTAACGCAGACTCTATCGATTTTGCGACGCCTATCATCGGAGGCGGTTTTAAGCTGCTATTCTTTTTACTCGTTTTTTGTTGCACTCGTAACGTCGCGACGTATTTCACGCCTTCTCTCGCCATTTCGCTATCAACGGTTTCTCGAATCAACGTCTTCATCGCTTCGCACGTCTCAATCGCGACGCCTTCGTGAGGCGCATTTAATAACTTCAACAAACTTTCAAACGTAAACGGTAACGCTTTTCTCGCTTCCTCGGGATCTTTTCTATACATTTGGGTGGCAATGTTTGCGATTAACCGCGCTAACGTGACGCATTTTGTCGGTTGCGTATGCGACGCTTCTCTCGCCAATCTCGCCACGGGTTCGAGAATTTTCATAAATGTCTTCGCGTCGCACCCTGGGTTCGGAGACATCGACAACGCCAACAACGTTTCCGTCGCATGCGTCTCCAGCAACGGTTCACCCAACGACGTAATCTCAATCGTCGCATCGACAATCTTCGAAGCCGTCGGCTCCTCTACGCTCGCCAACGAGCCTTTCAGAGCGCCTAAAACGTGTAAAGCCTCCGTTGCGGTGGCAATCGCGACATCCTTCTCTTTCTTCGCGCCTTTCGCGCCTTTCATGTTTGCCGCTTTCTCCGCCGCATCCCTGGGCGCTTTCAGTTTTTGCACTGCGAACGCGCCAAACGTCTTTTGAAAAAATACCTTTCCGACTCTGGCGCCTTTCGTCGCGGAGAGCACTTCCTGCACCGCTTCGTGCGCCGATTTTCTCACTTTCGGCCTCGAGTCCACACAAAAGTGACACAGCGCAGAAAAAGCTTTCCCTAACTGATTGTTGCTGTTACTGTTCTCGTTTCCTTCTTTTCCTTCTCCTCCTCCTCCTCCTTGTTTCCCAAACATCTTCTCCCACTCTTCCTTCCCGATTTTCGCCGTCGCCGTCGCTCTCAACGCGAACCCGAGACATTTAATCACCGCCCTCAGCGCCGCGGAGTGCTCCTGGTTATCCCTCCCAACTTTCACCAACACGTCGACAGTTTCCATCAGTTTACTCTTAATCGCCGCGGGACTGCAATGTTCCAACGCGACCGCCAGTATCGTCAACATCGCGTGCACCGTTTGCCTCTCGCCTTCGCCCGAGTGTACCGCAGATATGCCACCAGCATTCGAAGAATCATCGTCATCGACGACGCTCGTCAACGACGCCATCGTTGCCGCGTACACGCTCACCGGAGACGGCTGCATGTTCTTCTCGGTAATCACCGCACATATCGCCAGTAAGGCGGAAATAACTCTCTTGCTTTCCGGTTGTTGCGAGCGACTGTGCTTGTCGTACAGAACGCGCATCGGGTCGTCCAAGGCGAAGTGCGCGGATACGAGCGACGAATTAGTGTTCGTTGATATCGTTTTCCTCTCCGCCGCCGCCGACATTTTCTCTCTCTCTCTCTCTCTCTCGGATGAAATTGGAAAAAGTTTTGCGCCGCCGCCGCTTTGACACCAAAGTGCGCTTCGCTTTTCACGAACGCAAAGAAGGCAAAAGTGTTTTTAGAGAGAAAACGAACAGAGAAGAGACTCTGACTTTAGGCTCTCCTTCTGCTACGACTTCGTCTTCGTCTTCTTCTGTTACAAAAAGTCTTTCGAGGAGTACAACAGGAGCAGTGTAAAGCGTAAAAACGTAACGAGGAAAAGGTCCGTCTTTTGTGATGAAAAGGAGAGAAAACTTCTTACAAATACTCCATGTGTTTACGCGAGTACGACGCATAGAGCTCTGAAAATCTATCAATTCGCTTTTCTGCGCTCTCCTTATTCTTGCTCGTCTGTTTTGCCTCTTTTTCTTTCTCACCAGACACCGATTTTGTTGTGTTCTCGATGTTGGCGATCATCTCGCTTCAAGTTCCTTTCGGCGGTACAAACGCGTTCGTTGATCCTAAAACCAAGCAATCTTTGCGCTCTTTCGAGACGTCCATTTTCGCTCGGAACTT
>TARA_B110000459_G_scaffold72930_1_pt1 | contig 21265 bp, 20 predicted proteins | sample TARA_B110000459 | Tara Oceans TARA_B110000459 (sample SAMEA4398296) | marine metagenome | biome: Polar Biome; feature: [SRF] surface water layer (ENVO:00010504); material: water (ENVO:00002006), including particulate matter (ENVO:01000060) such as... | depth 5 m | reverse complement strand
TATTTAGACGCAGCTCTTACATCCTCTGTTAAAAGCATCCATATTAATGCTTCCGCTTACTACAAAGGACCTGAAAATGTTCACGAAGAAATTAAAAACTCCTTGTTGGTGGCTAATGCAATGTTAAGCCAAGCCTCTGATAAACAGTTGTTGGCTGATCAACTGCAGTTTACCTTCTTGGTTGATAACGCATACTTGATTAACATAGCCAAGTTAAGAGCGTTTAAACTGTTGTGGGTGTTCTTGATGAAAGAACTAAATCTAAATGTTAGTTTGCCCTTTATAAAGGTAAACTTTGCACCTGAAGCCTATGGAGAAGACGAAGAAGACAACTTGATCAAAGCCACAAGCATGGCCATGAGTGCTGTATTGGGCGGTGCGAATCATCTAGTTGTAAGGCCAATAAGCTCTACGCTTCGGTCAAAACGTTTGGCAAGAAACATTCAGTTGATTCTCAAACATGAAAGCGGGTTGAATAAAGTTGTTGATCCAGCTCAAGGCAGTTACTACATTGAAAGCCTAACCCATAAGCTGGTAAACTATTGTAAATAGTATATTTTGAATTATGTTGGCTTTCCTCACATATATTAATGACTTTTTATCTTTTTTTTTTACTGATCCTGAACGCATACTCGCTTCGGATTGGTGTTTAAACCAACCATGTTTAGAAATTTTTGGAATAAGGATAAGCCAAATTAGTTCAAGCATTTTAGTTTATGCACTTGCTTTTTACGGATTATTTGTAGGATACAAATATTACAAAACCCAAGCTGCCCAAAAATCCAAGCTATATTGGAGTGTTTCATTGGTTTTGGGCGGAATTGGGGCATTTTCTGCTGGTACTAGCTTTCAGGCATTTGCTTATGTAATAAAATGTGCTGGAAAAGAATTTTGTGACACCATAAGCGCATTTGAAATTGCTTATAACATACTTACAATTTGGTCTGCTGGTTTTTTATGCTTGGCAATAGGTGTGGCTTTTCTTCGACATTCTAAAATGAGGACTCTAGCTATTATGACACTTGCCTATTGTTCAATTTTCACGGTATTAAGCCTAATTGCTTTTAACGAAGACCTAGTCTTATTGGTGTCATTTGAGTTTTTGCTGCTGTATCTTGCTCCACTTTATTTAAATATATTTACCATAACCGTCTACCAACACATCAAAAACGCAAACGAAAGCAGTAGGAAACATCTAATAGCTTGGTTGGCCCTCATGCTAACCCTTATTGCCTACTACCTCTACTTGAATTTTCACTGTACAGAATTACTATGGAGTAAAGGTATTTGGTTCTCTGCCAATGATGTCCTGCATTTGGGTATGATAGGATGGCTGTATTATTTGTCTAATGGTTTGATAGGTGTAGTTGAGGATTTTAAATAGCTATTACTACTTCAATTCGAGTAAAGCCACATTCTCAATATGTACGGTATGTGGGAACATGTCTATGGCTTGCATTTTAACCACTTTATAAAACTCATCTAAAGCAGCAATGTCTCTTGCTTGTGTACTTGGGTTGCAACTCACATAAACAATCTTAGGTACCCTTGCTTCTAATATCGTTTGTACGATCTCGGGGTGCATGCCTCCTCGAGGAGGATCTGTGATTAAAATATCGGGTTGCCCATTTTTTGCTAAAAAATCTGCATTAAGCAACAAGCGTACATCTCCGACATGAAAATCTGCATTCTCTACCGCATTTAATTTTGCATTTTCTTTTGCATCTTCAACTGCTTGATCTATTTGTTCGATACCGACTAGCTTGTTGCAATTATCGGACAAGTAAAGACCAATACTTCCTACACCTGCATATAAATCATAAAGTGTTTCCGTGCCTTGCAAGTCAGCAAAATTTTTAACCACATCATAAAGGCGTTCGCCTTGGCTGGTGTTGGTTTGAAAGAATGATTTTGGGCGAACCTTAAATGAAAATTTCCCTAGTTTTTCTATAATGAAAGATTTCCCTGAATAACAAATCGGAGTTTGGTCAAAATAAGTGTCATTCAATTTGGGGTTAATGATGTAGTTTAAAGACGTTATTTCAGAAAACTTTTCTTTGATAAATGCCATCAATGGAAGAAGTTCGTCATTATCTTCATTGACAATTAAGATTACTAAGATCTCTCCAGTGCTCGCCGTTCTCACGACTAAGTTTCGCAAAAATCCTTCTCTGATCTTTATATTATAAAAGACTAGGTCTTTTTCTAGTGCATATTCTCTTACTGCATTTCTTAGCTTATTCGAAAATTCATTTTGCAAATAGCACTTTTCAATATCTACCACTTTGGTGTGTTGACCTGGTACGTGAAATCCGAGCGCTCTAAAGTCTAAATCATCTCCTGTGGCAATCTCTTCTTTAGTAAACCATCGATTTGTTGAAAAGGTATATTCCAGTTTGTTTCTATAAAACTCAGTCTCTAAAGCCGGTAAAATAGGTAGTCGTGCATCGACCTCCACTTTTGCCAAACGTGCGAAGGCGTCAGATACAATTTGATCCTTAAAGGCGATTTGCTTTTCATAGGGAAGGTATTGCCACTTGCAGCCACCACAAGATTCAAAGTGCTTACAAAAATGTGCCTGTCTATCCGAAGAAGGTTTGGTAAGCTCTAAGATTCTAGCTTTCTCAAAATTCTTTCTGCGTTGAAAAGTTCTTGCCTTTACCACATCGCCGGGTATACATTGCTCTACGAAAACAACTTTCTCGTCAACCCGAGCGATACCTAGCCCTTCAGAAGATAATCCTGTTATCTCCAAATCCTCATAAACCTTATGTCTAATCTTTCTATGTGCCATATGCTATTTGAGCTGCAAAAGTAAAGAATGTTTTGGTACGAGCGCCTATTGATTTAACCCTCAGGGTTACATTAATTGATTCTGAAGACCCAGGCTCACTTCTAGATGTATTGTCAAGCCTTCCGACATAAAAGAGATTGAATCCTTTTTAAATAAAAACTTAAAGCGCATATTCAATGCGTTTAGCTCAAGTACTTTTGTGTTAAAATATTTAATTATGAGACTACAATCCGAAGTGCAACAAGACATCAATACTACTTTCCACGGGAATGTAAACATTGAAAAATTATTTGAGTTGGCCATAGACAGCGCCAACAAAAGCTACAAGCTAAAAGCCATGGACATTGCGCGAGAGGCTTTAATCTTTGCTAAACAAAGCAATGATTACCTGGCTGTACACATTCATGGTTTTTTAGCAGTGCTAAGTATAGATTTTAAGAAAACAAGCCATGCAAAGATTCATGTGTACAATGCACTAAATCGACTAGATACGAATCACTTTAGCTATGCCACCGACAAGCAATATTTAAATGCTTTACTCAGAAAGATCAATAAAATAGATTTTCCTCTTCACCAATTGAATGAGCCAATTGCAGCCTAGTTGGTTCTAACCCAGAAATTCATTTGGGTTTATTTTTGTAAGATGCGCCATCGATTTTCATCGGGGCGTATCTTGCATTTTTGAATGAACGATTTTCCTTCTAAACTTAAGTAATCCTTAATAGAGAAACCTTCAAAAGGCTTCAAGTACCTTATCCTGACAATCAAGGAATAGTAAATACTATAAAATGCTCCGAGGGCGGATTAACTTATTAGTTCAACTTAGAATAAATCTTCATCCATTTGTCAGGCAATTCGTCCTGCATGGCATTCTCGTAATCCTTATAGCTGCAAGGAATAAATTTATTAAGCTCTGAGCCTTTTTGAGGGACTTCCATCCACCATTTATTGCTGTAGTTGCTCTTCCAAAATACAATTTCATATGCACTGCTTTCCAACTTTACATAATACTTCATGAATTGGCTATTGTTTTCAGAAGGATAATCATTCTCTTTGCGATTCGCAAAGCCCTCTATGAAGTACCAAATCATTTGACTAGCTTGCTTTGCGCCCTGGTTGTTCTGATCGAAATTAGGATTGAACTCATACAAACCAAATGAAGACGTTTTATTGCTATATCCCGCAAATCGACACAACTGACAAGCCTCCTCTCCACTCAAACCGTTGGGTGAAGTAATTCCGTTGGCTGGCGCATCTGAACTTCGCAATGCTGATAAGTCGAAGCTCAACATGTCCGCATTTCGTAAAAGTGGCTCCATTTCAAAAATATCCTTCTTAACTTCTCCTAAACGTAAGACATCAAAATTTAAAGATTCTAAGACATCAATGTTTTTAGGGTCATTATAAAATAACTGGTGGCCCAAATGATTAGCAGAAAACAGAAAATTGGGTTGGTGCATAATAATATGTCTTAGAAAAGATGCTGCATTTACTTCTTCACTTTCTAATAAATCTATCCTTTCATCGATGATAACAATATCCACAGCATGAATTCTATTCTCATAAGCCTGATATTGACCATATGTCATATCGTGTCCACCGCCTAAAATAATGGGCGTAATACGCAAATCCAGTAATTCCGCAACCACCATTTTTAGGGCTATTTGTGTGTCTTTAATTGTGTGCCCTAAAACAATATTACCTAAATCAATCGTTTTGGGTAAATCGAAATGCAAAAACAAACTATATAATTCCTTTCTAATCTTATTGATTCCTGCGCCACAACCAGAGTTGTTGTCGCTACTTCTATCTTCACCTACACCTATTATTGCAAGCTTAAAGTCCTCTCCCTCCAGCTTACCTTTATAGCTTTGCTCAATATTTGCACCTAATTGGTTGGGCAGCCAATCCCCCTCTTTCGGTAATATTTCATCTGACTTGGCTTGTTCTAAAAAATCAAAAATCATTGCTTGAATTTAAAACTAAGGTATTGTCATTGTCTTGGAAATTCTAATATGATCATGATAAGTTTTCTCAAAAATCAGTTGATATTCCTCAAAAAAAGACATTTACTTTAAATTCATAATTATTTTGGCCGAAAATGTCAAAAAATCGTAGGTTTGCAGGGCAAAGCCAAAAGCAATAACCATGAATGATTTATTGAAGAAATTTGAAAATAAGCAACCCGAAATTGTTTTCGAATGGAAAGATTCTGAAACCGAAGCGGAAGGATGGGTAGTAATCAACTCCTTACGCGGTGGTGCTGCAGGCGGAGGAACAAGAATGCGCGTAGGTCTAGACAAGCACGAAGTGACATCTTTAGCAAAGACAATGGAGGTAAAGTTTTCTGTTTCTGGCCCTGCAATCGGTGGTGCAAAATCAGGTATAAACTTTGACCCTAACGACCCTAGAAAAAAAGGTGTTTTAAAAAGGTGGTATCATGCTGTCGCTCCATTACTTAAAAATTACTACGGAACAGGAGGTGATTTAAATGTAGACGAAATTCATGAAGTTATTCCTATGACTGAAGATTGTGGTGTTTGGCATCCACAAGAAGGTGTTTTTAACGGACACTTCCAGCCTACTGAACCTCAAAAGATTCACCGTATCGGACAACTAAGAAGGGGTGTTCTTCAGGTTATTGAAGATGAAAGGTATACCCCAAAAGCGACCAATAAGTATGTGGTTGCTGATATGATAACTGGGTGGGGTGTTGCTGAATCTGTTCGCCACTATTATAACATCTATGGTGGTACCCTAAAAGGTAAAAGAGTGGTTGTGCAAGGCTGGGGAAATGTAGGCTCTGCTGGAGCTTATTACTTGGCGCAAAGTGGTGCAAAAATTGTGGGAATTATTGATCGTGATGGTGGATTGATGAATAAAGACGGTTTTTCCTTAGAGGAAATTCGTGAGTTTTTTGTAACAAAAGAGGGCAATAAATTGAGTCACCCAAACATGCTTCCTTTCGAACAAGTGAATAAAGAAATCTGGAAAATGGAAGCTGAGGTATTTATTCCTTGTGCTGCATCAAGACTTATTCAAAAAAATCAGGTAGATGAAATGATTGCCTCCGGAATTGAGGTAATTGCTTGTGGTGCAAATGTGCCTTTCGCTGATAACGAAATATTTTTTGGTCCTGTAGCAGAATATGCAGATCAACATATTAGTATTATTCCTGACTTCATTTCTAATTGTGGTATGGCAAGAGTTTTTGCATTCTTAATGTCAAATGACCTGCCAACGATTATGACAGATGAGTCTATTTTTGAAGATACTTCTGAAATTATCAAAAAGGCTATTGAAGATGCTCAAGTAAAAAATAGCTCGAAACTCAATATTGCTAAAACCGCATTTGAAATCGCACTAAACAAATTAATCAAATAATGGAATTTGTAGTACTCATTATATTTATTCTAGGTTATATAGCTATTACCTTGGAGCACAACTTAAAAATAGACAAGTTAGTGCCTGCGCTAGCTATGATGGCTCTTGCTTGGGCGGTTGTATCCCTTTCTCACCTTCCCGTTTTTGAGGTAAGTCCTCACGGCCTAGAAGAGAGTAATGTTGAAGCGGTTTTATTGCACCATTTTGGTAAAACTTGTGAGATTCTTATCTTCTTAATTGGAGCTATGACTATTGTTGAAATCATTGATCATTTCGACGGTTTTGCAACTATTAAAAAATTTATAAAGACCAATCAAAAGAAAACTCTTTTGTGGATAGTTGCCATTCTAGCATTTATTCTTTCTGCTATCATTGATAACTTAACCGCTACAATTGTTTTAATCTCTATTCTTGCTAAGTTGATCAAAAAACGTGAAGACCGAATCTGGTATGTGGGCTTGATTGTTGTCACCGCCAATGCCGGTGGTGCTTGGTCGCCTATTGGAGATGTAACGACAACGATGTTGTGGATGGGAGAAAAAGTTACCACCCTTAAATTAATAGAACACTTAATTTTGCCATCCCTAGTTTGTATGCTTATACCAACGTATTTAGCAAGCAAAATGAAAGCATTCCAAGGCACTTTTGATGCGCCAAAGGAAAACGAAGTAGTAAATAAGCACTCCGCTTTTATGTTGTATTTAGGCCTTGCGTTAATTGTAGCTGTGCCTGTGTTTAAGACACTAACTCACCTTCCTCCATATGTTGGCATGATGTTGTCACTTGCCATCTTTACCATCTTCGCTGAACTTATTACCAACAGAGAATTTGAGATGTCTGATGCTACTTCTGATACCGGCCATGTAAGTCCTGTGCATTCCGCATTGGCTAAGATTGAGATGCCTAGTTTGTTGTTCTTCTTGGGTATTTTAATGACAGTGGCTGCATTAGAGTCTTTGGGTATGATTTTCCAATTTGGGCAATCTGTAGAAGGTTCTATTGGCACTGATCTTTTCATTATTATTTTAGGTTTTGCTAGTGCTGTTGTGGATAATGTTCCTTTGGTTGCCGCTGGCATGGGAATGTTCCCAGATTTAGTAATAGACCATCCGGATTGGCACCTAATTGCATTTACCGCTGGTACTGGCGGTAGCATGTTAATTATTGGTTCGGCTGCAGGAGTTGTAGCTATGGGAATGGAAAGAATTGACTTCTTTTGGTATTTGAAAAAAATAGCCTGGTTGGCCTTAGTGGGTTACATTTCAGGAGTTGCAGCCTTCTATTTCTTTAATCACTATCTTTTTAATGCCTTAAGCGTTTAAGGTTGATCTAATAGCACATCTAATCCGGTTTCTGCATGAGAACGGCTTTTTATTTTAAGCGCTTTTGAATTATTTTCCTGTCCCGCAGATTCTCGTATATTATTGGAATCTAATTCACTCAAATTCGGTAACCCTGCACTCACCCAACAAGTAAACCACAGGTCTGCAATGTGCTTTACGCTCAATTGCATTTGCTTTTCAACCATACCTTCTAGTAATTCGTGGTACGCAAGGGCGTATCCGCGGGAATAGGTTTTAATCAAAGATTCACCCCTTGCCTCAAAGGCGTACTTTTGATCTTTAGGGTATGTTTTGTCCAATTGCTTTTCCAAACTTAATACATCCTCTAGTTGATTATGCGCATGCAAAATGTTCGTCCAGATAAACTCGTTACGATCTTTAATATAATTAGCACCCCCTACCCAAAAAGAATACTCTTCATTGAACAACTCAGGTAAGCGACTTTCCCAGAAACCATGAATTCCATATTGATTAGTCATTTGTCCATTGTAATTTTCTGTCGTATGCAAGGGTACGTGACTATCTGCAATGTAGTGCCCTAAGTCAGCTGAATGTTTCAAGATTAATGCATTGTCTTTAGCTATAAAAGCTTCAGTAAGTTTATTCATCGTCCATTCAATCGCCCAAGGAACAATGCCATAGGCATTGAGCGTGTCCTGTGAGTATACACTCTTTGCTTCCGGCCATTTGCGCGGAAAACCATCACAGGGATAGGCACAAAAATGATCCAGGTCAATAAAGTGTTTAGGTGCTTCACCTGCTACAACATATCGTCGTTTGTCCGGATCAACCGCATGCTCTGTTATGTATTCAATATTTACTTTATAGAAGGTAAACATTGCGGGTGGCAAAGAAAAAATTGCTAAGCGATTAATGCGCTGATGTGCCCAGAAACCCCAGGCCTGAGCGCTTTGGACCAAGCAGAAGGAGAAGAGAATCAAAATCGGTTTACGAAGCATGGCGTAAAGGAAGTTATGTCTAGAAGATTAATCTAATCTATTTAGCTTAACCCTAAAACCTCTTAGTGTTTGGTGGGCGAAATTGATTACTTCTTTAATACCAATTAAAATAGCTTGGCTAGCTAAAAAAATCCTTGACATTGTCAAAGAATCCTTGATCAGCCCTTTCTGCTTTGGCTTCAAAATTTTCCGATTCTCTAAATTTTTGTAAAGCTTCCTTTTCGGATTTAGTTAAGTTTTTTGGCGTGTATATTGATATGTATACCAATTGATCGCCTTTTCCATAAGCGTTTACCGATGGGAGACCCTTGCCTTTGAGTCTGAGCACTTTACCACTTTGAGTTCCTTCAGGAATTTTAATCTTTGCCTTACCGGTTATAGTTGGTACCTCTACAGAAGTGCCTAAGGCGGCATCTGCAAAATTAAGCCCCAGTTTGAATAATACGTTTTGGCCATCTCGCACTAAATATTCATGAGGAACTTCTTCGATTAGCACGATTAAATCGCCCGCCATACCGTTCATTGGGCCTTCGTTTCCTTCTCCTCTAACTTGAAGCTGCATACCGTCTTCAACTCCTGCTGGAATATTTACTGAAACTACTCGCTCCTCTCTCTTTTGCCCGTTTTCATCAGAGCCAGGAGGCCTTGTATCCATACTTTGTCCGCTTCCATTGCAAGTAGGGCACGTTGTCGTCGTTTGCATCTGACCTAAAATGGTGTTTGTCACTCGCCTAACGGAACCGTTTCCTCCACAGCTTGAGCAAGTCGTGTAAGATGCTCCTGGAACATTTACCAACTTGTTTATTTTGAGCTTTTTCTCAATCCCCGATTCAATGTCCGCAAAGCTTAATTTGACTTTCACCCTTAGGTTACTGCCTTTGCGTACTCGTTTACCACCTCGGCCACCACCACCGCCAAAAAAAGAGCCGAAATCTCCACCGCCACCACCGCCAAAAACGTCACCGAAATTGCTAAATATATCCTCCATATTCATGCCTGCGCCTCCGCCACCAAATCCTCCGGGACCATCTACTCCTGCATGGCCAAATCTATCATACTTCGCTTTCTTCTCGGCATTTCCCAGCACTTCATAAGCCTCCGCAGCTTCTTTAAACTTCGCTTCCGCAGAATCATCGCCTTGATTCCTGTCTGGGTGAAATTTTAAAGCCACTTTGCGATACGCTTTTTTAATTTCTACTTCAGTAGCCCCTTTATCAACGCCTAATATCTCGTAATAATCTCTTTTAGCCATATTGTTTATCCCTTATGCACAATTAAATACATGTTTTATTTCCCCACTACCACTTTTGCGTAACGGATAATTTTATTGTTCATCATATACCCCTTTTCCACTTCATCAATAATTTTTCCTATCATCTCTTTGTTGGGTGCTGGAATTTCTGTAATTGCTTCATGTCTCTCTGCATCAAAAGGCTCGCCGATAGACTCCATCGCTTTTATTCCTCTTTGCTGAAGAACGTTAAACATTTTATTCTTAATTAGGATCATGCCTTCTTTTACAGAATCCACATCACTCGACTTTTCAGCACCTGCAAGGGCTCGTTCAAAATCATCTATAACCGGTATGACACTTAAAATAATGTCCTTTCCTGCAGTGTTCAATAAATCTAATCGCTCTTTAGCTGTTCGTTTCTTGTAATTATCGAAGTCTGCAAATAAGCGCAAGTATTTTTCCTTTTGCTCTGTTAACTGATCGCTTAAGTCTTCTAACTCATTTTTAGGCTCCGCAACTGTCTCTTTTTCACTTTCCTCTTGAGCATCTTCCTCCGTATTAAGGTCTTGCTCTTCAATAGTCTCTTTATCCTTCTCTGCCATTTTACTAAAATTTGTGCAAAGATAACTTGTCAAAAAGTTTGCCACCGTATTTTTTCTGACATTCTGTCCTAAAAAATTCGATTTATACTATTCTTTAGTTGACATTCCTCAAACAATACCGGCGGGAAAGTATAAAAATGTGGTTTTTTTAAGCTAAAATGCCTCAAGTAAAAAGTATTTTACCTTTACAATAGTCTTGTAAATGATGATGATTATCTTTACCCTATTCCTAATTAGTTATTTCTTTATCTTGGTAAACACCTATAAAAATACACAACTTATCAAACAGAAAGCCCACGACTTAGGGTTTGAAGAAATTGGGGTTTCCAAGGCTGAATTTCTTGATGTTGAGGCCAAAAAATTAGAAGATTGGTTGAATAAGAATCATCAGGGGGAAATGGCTTATATGGCCAATCATTTTGATCTGCGAACGGACCCAAGAAAACTAGTCCCCGGAGCAAAATCCGTCATATCATTGAGTTATAACTATTACACCGAAGCAGAACAAAAAGACCCCAATGCACCTAAAATATCTAAGTATGCCTATGGGAGGGATTACCACAAAGTGGTGCGTAAAAAACTGAAAGCCTTACTTGAATACGTTCAAGAAGAAATAGGTGAGGTGGCTGGTCGGGCTTTTGTAGATAGCGCTCCTGTGATGGAACGGGTGTGGGCACAAAAAAGTGGCTTGGGTTGGATTGGTAAAAACACCTTGCTGTTAACCAAGCGGAAGGGTTCCTACTTTTTTTTAGCTGAGTTAATTCTCGATTTAGAGTTAGATTATGATGGCCCTGTGCAAGACCACTGCGGCAGCTGTACTAAATGTATAGATGCTTGTCCAACAGATGCTATTTATGCACCTTATCAAATGGATGCTAGTAAGTGTATTTCTTATTTAACCATTGAACTAAAAGATAAAATCCCTAGTCAGTTTAAAGGGAAAATGGAAGATTGGATGTATGGCTGTGATATCTGTCAAGAGGTTTGTCCGATTAATGCAAAATCGAAAAACCATCAAGAACCTCAATTTAACCCTAAAGAAGAACTCCTGCGAAAAGATCGACAAGATTGGGAGGAAATTACAGAGGAAGTATTCAATAAATTATTTGAAGGCAGCCCGGTCAAACGAACCAAATATGCGGGCTTGAAAAGAAATATTGAATTTTTGAAAAAGGGTTAGATACTAAAGGCGCTTAATACTTGCACCCAAGGCATTTAATCGGCCATCGATGTTTTGGTAGCCTCTATCAATCTGATGGATATTGGATATCACGCTTTTACCTTCGGCTGACATCGCAGCTATAAGCAAGGCAACACCTGCCCGAATGTCTGGACTACTCATTTGAATACCTCTTAACTTATACTTCCGGTCGATTCCGATTACTGTAGCTCGGTGAGGGTCACACAATATAATTTGGGCACCCATATCTTTCAACTTATCAATAAAGAACAGGCGGGCGTCAAACATTTTTTGATGAATCAACACACTTCCTTTTGCTTGAATAGCAGCTACCAAAATGATTGATATTAAATCGGGGGTGAAACCAGGCCAAGGAGCATCATAGATTGTTGGAATCGAGCCGTCAATCATCCGTTGAATTTCGTAATGTTTTTGAGCGGGAACATGGATATCGTCTCCTCTAAATTCCAGCTGTATACCAAGGCGTTTAAAGACATCTGGTATGGGGCCAAGTTTATCGATACGACAATTTTTAATCGTTAACTCCGATTGGGTGGCAGCCGCTAAACCAATAAAAGAACCTACCTCTATAAAGTCTGGTAGCAAAGTATGGGTACATCCACCCAATTCCGTTACTCCGTCGATTTCCAATAAATTACTCCCTACTCCTTGAATTTTAGCGCCCATACTATTTAGCATTGAGCATAATTGTTGAAGGTACGGCTCACAAGCTGCATTATAAATTGTTGTATGTCCTTTAGCCATAACCGCAGCCATAACTACATTTGCTGTACCCGTCACGGAGGGCTCATTCATTAACATATAGGTCCCTTGTAAATTCTCTGCTTTTACCGTGTAAAAGTTGTCGTCTTGATTGTACGAAAACTCAGCCCCCAATTTTTGAAAACCTAAAAAGTGCGTATCTAAAGGGCGAGCACCAATTTTATCGCCACCAGGTTTGGGGATATATGCTTTTTTGAATCGGGCCAACAAAGGGCCCATGATCATTACAGACCCTCTCAAAGAACTTGCTCTTTTCTTAAATGCGTCGCTCAACAAGTAATCTAAATTGACTTCGTCCGCTTGAAAACTATAGCTGCCTGCGCCAAGTTTTTCAACTTTTACGCCCAGTTCTTTGAGTAACTCTATCAGAAAATTGACATCCCGTATATCGGGAAGGTTGTGCATTACAACTCTTTCGGCAGTTAATAGTGGGGCACACAACACTTGTAATGCTTCATTCTTCGCACCTTGAGGTGTAATGTCCCCTTTTAGCGACTTCCCTCCGATTACTTCAAACTGATCCTTCATGCTGTATGTTTAATATTTAAACCTAAACTTAGAAAAATAATTGTCGAGAAAGTAAGAAACCTTTCCTTAATAGTGAGCATCTATGATGTGAAGTGTAGGGAATAGTGGGCAGCGAAAAACCAAAAGAAAAAAGTATTTTTACAGCCCATGCAATCAGCATCTCTTTTTATTCCCTTTGAGGGGGGAGCGCTCCATCTTAAAAGAATCTACGAAAACCCCGACGGTCCGCCCGTTTTTCTACTTCATGGATCTATGGAGAATGGAAAAATTTTTTATTCCAAAAGCCTTAAAGGATATGGCCCATTTTTAGCTAAACAAGGGTATGACGTTTTCATTTTAGATATGCAAGGAAGGGGTGAAAGTAGACCCAAAATAAGTAAAAAGAGTTTATACGGGCAAGTTGATGTTATTAAAACAGATATTCCTTTAAGTCTTTCGAAAATTAAGGAAATTAAGGGGGACATGCCTATACACGCGGCGGCACATTCATGGGGTGGGGTTCTTTTATTGGCTTATATGGCACGTTTTGACCACCCTTTTGTGAATACCGTGTTTTTTGGAGTAAAAAGGTGGATTAGTGTACGGAACTGGAATTATTTTAAAAAACTAAGAATCGGTTGGTATTTCTTAGGGAGCATACTTAATCCTATTTTTGGCTATTTCCCCGCCACCAAGCTAGGTGTAGGTTCAGATGAAGAGCCAATCAACCACTACAAACAAATTAATGAGTGGATTAAGGTTGGTAGTGCTTGGAAAGACAACGAAGATGGTTTTGATTATGGTAAAATACTTGAAATGAAAGCACTCCCTCCTTTGTTGTTTGTGGCTGGTAAAAATGACACCCTCTTGGGGCACCCCAGAGACATTCAATATTTAATGAGTGAAGTAAAAAACGCAAAGAAAGACTATTGGTATTTAGCCAAAGAAGCTGGTTTTATAAATGATTATGGGCATATTGATATGTTGAGTCATAAAGATGCTCCTAAAGATCATTTTCCAGCAATTGTAAGATGGATGAAAGAAAATAACTAGTGTTTTACTTCTTGAAAAAAAGCTATTGGAAGCTATAAGTTTAATGGAAATAAGGTAATTACGCAATCACACTCCAGTCTATTATAGTTTAGGGGTGGCAATTTTGTGCTAACAGGAGCTATTTATCCAAAGCTTTCTCTAAATCTTCTATTGTATACTTAACAAATGTCTTTCTGCCGTTAGGCGCTTTCATTGGATTTTCGCAAGCAAATAACTCATCAATTAAATTTTGCATTTCAAGTGCACTCAAGATCTTTCCTGGTTTTATTGCAGCGGTATAAGACAAAGATTTGGCAACATTTTCTCGTCTGCTAAACTTACCTAGCCCAGCACCCATTTTAAACTGCTCAATGAATTCATCAATAATTTGTCTTTCATTACTATAATCAATATCCGCTGGGAAACTATGTATTACAAAGCTATTTGCCCCAAATTCGCTAATTACAAAGCCTAGGTCGTTGATTTCTGGTAAAATTTCTCGCATGATTGCTGCATCCTGAGAAGAGAGGTCAATGTTTTGCGGAAAAAGCTGCCTTTGGCTTAGTTTGTCACCTGCACTTAAGGTGTGTAAATAGCGTTCAAATAAAATACACTGATGCATAGCATTTTGATCAAAGACAATATATCCAGACTTTATAGGTGATAAAATGTACTTTGCATGAATCTGGTATGGTCCACTTACCTTCTCTTTAAGTGCTTGGTGTTGCGCCTTTTGTTCTAAAGGTAACTCTTGATTCATTTGGCTCACCCGCTGCACCAGGGATTGAGAATCTGGGTCATTGTTTATTTTATACAACTCCTGCCAATCCTCTAAGTTAGATTTATCACCACCCTGCTTGTTTTTAGCTGAAAACGGAAAATCTGTCTTACTAAAACTCATTGCCGATTTATTGAGATCAAAATTCTTATCCTTTTGACCAAATGTCCCCATTTGGTTGAAAGAGTCTTCTTGCTCAAAATCCAAAGTAGGTGTAACACTATACTGAGCAAGTCCATGTCGAGAAGCCGCATTTACAAAAGTGTAGATTAAGCGTTCTTCATCAAATTTAATCTCGTGCTTACTTGGATGTACATTGATGTCAATTCGTGCAGGATCTATTTCCATAAAAAGCACAAAAAACGGAAATTTGTCCTTCGTAACTACATCTTCATAGGCTTTAAAAATAGCATGGTTTAAGTAGTTGCTTTTAATAAACCGCTTATTGACAAAAATATATTGTTCACCCCTGGTTTTTTTTGCTGAGTCTGGCTTACCGATATAGCCTCCAATACTTACTACGTCCGTTTCTTCTTTTATCGGTACAAGTCGGTCATTGTATTTGTCTCCAAACAAGGCGCTTATACGCTGACGCAAATTACCTGGTTTAACATGATACATTTCATGGCCATTAACAATTAATGAAAAGGCAACTTCCGGGTGAGGTAAAGCAATTCGAAAAAATTCATCTATGATATGTTTTGTCTCAACATTGTCGCTTTTTAGAAAATTGCGCCTTGCTGGCACATTATAAAATATGTTTTTTACTGCTATAGATGTTCCCTTTGGTGCTTGACAAGGTTCTTGTTTTTCAATTTTTGATCCCTCGATATTGATTTGTGTACCAAGAGACTCTCCTTCTTGTCGGGTCTTTAATTCAACTTGCGCAATTGCCGCGATTGACGCCAAAGCTTCTCCACGGAAACCTTTGGTAATGATTCCAAATAAGTCATCAATGTTCTTGATTTTTGATGTGGCGTGTTTTTCAAAACTCATTCGCGCATCTGCGGGAGACATACCTAAGCCATCATCAATAACTTGTACTAAAGTTCGTCCGGCATTTTTAACAATCAGTTTAATGCTTGTCGCATGAGCATCGACAGCATTTTCCATTAATTCCTTAACAATGCTTGCTGGTCGCTGAATGACTTCTCCAGCGGCAATCTGATTAGCGATTGCGTCCGGTAAGAGTTTAATGACGTTGGACATACTTATTTATTAGAGGCTTTCTTGAGTAAAAATAAAACTGCCACCAAAAAGGCCACACCAGGAATGGAGCCATACAGATAGTATCCCATGGTAATAAGTGATACGGTAAGCAATCCAAAAAAAATAGAAAGCAAAAGAAAACGTCTTTTTGAGTCTTCTTCTGCGTATTGTTTTTCAAAAATATTTGTGCGGTACTTACTTTTAAATTTAGAAAAACTTCCTTTTTCTATGGATACTTCATTCTCCGTGGCAATTTTCTTCTCATCATAATACCGAGTATGAAAAGAAAACCGTCTTGGTTTTTCTGTATGAAACATCTTAAATCGCATAGTCCTAAATTACAAAATTTGTTGGAAATTATAAGCTTACTCAACCTCTTTTAACAATGTTCTAAACGCAACAAACTTATCTTTAAAGTAATCCTTTCCTTTACGCTGAAGTTTAGCTGCAAATTGATCTCTGTACTCAAAATAATCAGCCATTGTATTTGCATAATACTGCACATTATATGTTATGCCGTCACTTTCATCTTCAGCTAATATTCTGTGGAACTTATATTTTTCGAACTTACCCGTAGCTATAACTTCATCAATGTGCACATTTTTCATCCACATCAACCACTCATCGTGCACGCTTAAATCAATTTTTACGGTTACGCTATAGATTATCATAGCGCAAAGTTAAAACATTTTTGATGAAGAGAATTAGCTTCGCCCTGTATTTCAAAAAATTAACTCCCCTTAAATATCATAAACAATAATCGCCATTTAATAGTTAAATTTGTAATCCTTTAACTAAGAACATATATTTTATGAATTTTGAATTAACCGAAGAGCATTTAGCTGTGCAAGAAGCAGCTCGAAGCTTTGCCCAAAACCAATGTTTGCCTGGAGTAATTGACCGAGATACTCACATGACCCACCCTACGGCCTTGTTAAAAGAGATGGGCGAATTAGGTTTTATGGGAATGATGGTTGATCCCAAATATGATGGTGGGGGCATGGATACCCTTAGCTATTGTTTGGCAGTTGAAGAATTGTCTAAAATTGACAACTCCTGCTCTGTTGCTATGAGTGTTAATAACTCGTTGGTATGCTGGGGGCTGGAAAAGTATGGAACTGAAGAACAAAAAGAAAAGTACTTGAAACCTTTAGCTAGTGGTCAAAAAATTGGAGCATTTGCGCTCAGTGAGCCTGAAGCGGGAAGTGATGCTACCAGCCAGCGGACATCTGCCGTCGATATGGGAAATCACTATTTAGTTAATGGTACAAAAAATTGGATAACCAATGGCGGAAAGGCAGATATTCATCTCGTGATAGCCCAAACCGATGCCGAAAAAGGGCATAGAGGGATAAACGTCCTTATTATGGAAAAGGGGATGGAAGGTTTTACTTTAGGTGCGAAAGAAGATAAGCTAGGAATTAGAAGCTCTGATACGCACTCCTTGCTCTTTCAAGATGTAAAGGTGCCCAAGGAAAATAGAATTGGAGATGATGGTTTTGGGTTTAAGTTTGCAATGCAAACCTTATCTGGTGGGCGAATTGGTATCGCTGCTCAGGCATTGGGAATAGCACAAGGAGCCTATGAGTTGGCAGTAAAATACTCCAAGGAGCGGCAAGCTTTCGGTAAAGAAATTTCTAAACACCAGGCCATTGCTTTTAAATTGGCTGATATGGCTACTGAGATTGAGGCTGCGCGGCTTTTAGTATACAAATCCGCTGTGCTCAAGGATGAAGAAAAAGATTACACACAAGCGAGTGCTATGGCTAAAGTCTTCGCAAGTGAGGTGGCTATGAAAACAACTGTTGAAGCGGTGCAGGTTCTCGGTGGGTATGGTTATGTGAAAGAGTATCACGTTGAACGGCTTATGCGCGATGCGAAAATTACTCAAATTTATGAAGGTACCAGCGAAATACAGCGTATCGTGATTTCAAGAGGACTCCTAGGGTAGTTGGTTTTAAAAGCACCAATCGCCTATTTTAATTTAGCTCTTCTTGCAAATAAATGTTTTCTATGTCTTGTGTTTGCTGATTTGTAAACAGTATGTTGGCTAACAGAATGAAAATTAATATGATTACAAAAAAGCAGAGCAATAAAAAACTTACAAACCTATTATTATTTAACATAAGCGGATAACAAAAGATATTAATTTTTGTTTAAAAACCTATCCTTATTCGGCAAAAAAATAGCTCCGTTGTAAAACAACGGAGCTATTTATGTATTGAAACAACTGCTTTTTATTCTTCCACAACCTTTCTATTGGCTGCATAATTAATTTTTAGAGCATCTGCTTTTCTCAACTCTTGTTTCACATCAGTAACAATTCCCATGGTTACCTCCTCGTCTACTTTAAGTGATACCGTAAAAATCCCCTTGTAAGCATCTGGCACTTCCGCATAAGATTTTTTAATAAAAGATTGTACATTCTCTACTTCCGCATATGAATCATTTAACTGAATACGGGGGGCAGAACCATAAGTGTTTACATCTGTCGGCGTACCAATTAGGATATAAGCTACAGATTCTTTTAGCTCGATTTTACTAAGCTCGGTTGCCTGCGGAATTTTTATTTTTAATATCGGATTCGTTTCTCTCATTACGGTTACTACCATAAAGAAAAACAAAAGCATAAAAATAATATCTGGCAGCGATGCTGTTGAAATGGCTGGCGTTTCTTTTTTTCCTGAATCTTTACTAAATCTAGACATTTTAGTTTCCTCCTAAATTTACTGGTTCCGCTTCTGAAATTTTCATTGGGTATTCTCCTTGGACCTTTTTCTTCAATCCTAAACAAGTATTTCGTTTTGAAGCAGCTAAATCATCATTGTCTGCACAATCATCTAACTCCTTGTAGTTCATAGAACCGCCTGTAATTGCTAAGGCATATTTATTCCTTACTTCTAAATAACCCGCCTTCAATGAATTCTGAATTTCTATGTAGGTACCATAATTTGTTCCTCTATCATTTTTCAGCGAGATTACAGCCTCTTGCGGGCTCGTTGAATATTGTGGCGATCTTCCCCTGTTATCTAGGTGTTTTGTTACAATATCTTTCAAATCTTTCAACTCTACATAGTCTTGCTCAACTAACAATTGATTGTTCGCATTCACTAAAATCTCTAATAATTCTCTATCATTAATTCTTACGTCATCTGGTGGTGGCTCCTCAGACCAAGTAGGTAATTTATGAATGATTCCTTTATCTTGATCAATGGTAGTTGTAACAAGGAAGAATATCAGCAAGAGGAAGGCAATGTCCGCCATACTACTCGCATCAATTTCTTTTGCGCCTTTAGTTTTACTTCTTCCCATACTTATTAATTCTTAATTACCGTCAACAAAACCTTTCACAATATCAACCACGACCAAAACTGAGGCTACAATGGCTAATGCATAAACGGCTATAATTCCCGCACTTGACCTTCTATATGAAACTGGATCACCTAACCCCTTTTCCATTAGTCGTTGTGAGGCTTCATCTGAGCTCAAAACGTAGCCTATGCCAAAAAACAATATGACCGCTGCAACACCAATTACGGCATGCATTCCACCATCATTCCAATTTTGTGCTACTGCTATACCAACTCCAACAAGCAAACCAATCGCTGCAATTATTATTAGTACATATGATATATAAATACCTATTTCTCCAAAAGTTTCCATGCTATTCTTTTTTCTTTAGTTAAAAAATTAAGCAGAGATCTTATGCTTCTTCAACATATCAATAAAAGAAATAGAAGCATCTTCCATATCATTTACGATACTATCAATTCTTGTTACGATATAATTATAAAAAATTTGAAGAATAATCGCTACAATCAAACCAAATACCGTAGTTAATAAGGCAACCTTAATACCGCCCGCAACAACTGTAGGTGAAATATCTCCCGCCGCTTCAATGGCATCAAATGCTCCAATCATACCGATTACTGTTCCTAAGAAACCTAACATCGGCGCTAAACCAATGGCCAATGAAATCCAGGTTAAGCCTTTTTCTAAACGACCCATTTCTACTGAGCCGTATGCTAAAACAGATTTCTCAACGATATCTAAACCGTCTTTAGATCGACTTAGGCCTTGATACATAATAGATGCGATTGGACTTCTGCTTGCTTTACAAACTTCTTTTGCGCCTTCTACGTTTCCGTTTGATAAATTATCTTCTACTTGACTCAATAATTTACTTGAATTTGTAGACGCTAAACTTAATGAGATAATTCTTTCAATACAAAATGCTAATCCGAAAATTAAACAAACCAAGACTAAGGACATAAAACCAGCTCCCCCTTCAATAAATTTCTCTAATAAAATTTTATGACCCGATTGATCTTCTTCTGGCGCTTCTTCTATTGTTTCAACAACTGCCATTTCAGCAACTTCTTCAACTTCTACAACAGGCTCTTCGGCTGTTGCTTCAACAGTGTCAGACTCTGTTTCCTGTGCAACAAGTGCTTGAAAGCTCGTACCAAAGGTAAATAAAGCTACTAGGGCTAATGTAATACTTAGTTTTTTCATCCTAATCAATTTTGTTTGTGTTTAATTGTTTGTTTTTAAAATTACTTTGTTCCTATATAATGGCGGAGAGGAAGGGATTCGAACCCCCGAAACCGTTTCCAGTTTACTTGCTTTCCAAGCAAGCCAGTTCAACCACTCCTGCACCTCTCCATTTTTAAGAGCGAGCCAAAAATATAAATTTAATTCCACAATGAAAAAAAATTCTTTTGTCGACTGACCAAAATTGAATCAATAAAGGCAATAAACCAAATAAATATTGCCCTAATTTATATTTAAATCCGTCCGATTTACAAATACTAATGTTTAAGATTAAATAAGTTTTGTGCATTCTTCGTGGTTATTGTTGCTACATCTTCAAGTTTTTCTCCTAAAACTTCAGCCAATTTTTCCGCAATATAAACGAGATAGGCGCTTTGGTTTCTTTTCCCTCGAAATGGTGCTGGCGATAAATACGGCGCATCCGTTTCAAGTACCATGTGGTCTAAGCTAAGCTGGCTAAGGGTTTTATCTAAACCACTATTCTTATAAGTAAGCACTCCACCGATACCTAAATAGAAGCCTATATCAATAAGTCTTTGCGCTTGTTCCATGTTTCCAGTAAAACAATGCAGCACGCCTCGTAAGTTTCCATCCTGTTCATCCTCTAAAATTGACAAAATATCATCAAAAGCTTCTCTGCAATGCACCGCTATAGGTAGTTTTTTGTCCTTCGCCCAAGCAATTTGCGTTCTAAAAGCATCTATTTGAGCTTCTTTGTGCTTAGTGTCCCAATAGTAATCCAAACCAATTTCTCCCACACTAGCGAAATCGTGTCGTAAAAAATGTCGCTCAATTTGATCCAATTCGGTTTTGTAGGCTTCGTCAACCGAACATGGGTGCAAGCCCATCATGGGAGTAAAAAAAGAAGGGTCAGATTGATGCAGAGCTATTAGTTTTTCACTAGAA
>TARA_B110000459_G_scaffold204131_1_pt1 | contig 21364 bp, 15 predicted proteins | sample TARA_B110000459 | Tara Oceans TARA_B110000459 (sample SAMEA4398296) | marine metagenome | biome: Polar Biome; feature: [SRF] surface water layer (ENVO:00010504); material: water (ENVO:00002006), including particulate matter (ENVO:01000060) such as... | depth 5 m | reverse complement strand
AGGAAGGGGTGAGTGGTGGAGGCTTCGTACACCCCGGCATCTGTGCTGACAATCCACTTGTCATCAGATATTCCTTCTTCCCCTAACATCAGATCGACATCATTTACTAATCTGAGATCTGTGGAACCAGTAATGTACCAAGTGTCTTTCACTTCAAATTTCTCGAGATCGATTACGACAACTCCGAAGGCGCATGCCAGATATGCGAAATTTTCGATGACATAGATGGCCCGTATGCTTTTGTCTCCAATTAAGTTGCTGTTGAGGATGTCTGGCATATTAAAAATTCCAGAGGTTGAAACAAGGTCTAGATTTCCATTTTCGTATCCCACAAGAAGAATATCTAAAGTCTCGTATAAACCTATTGCGGTGGGGTTAGATTGGGAAAGTCCTTGTACTTGACTGTAACGTGTGACAAGATTTGTCTCAGAGTGTACCTTAAACACAGCAAATTCAGTTCGACCGTAAGCAATATCATCACCCTGACCATCACTCCCTGTAATTGCTTCAAGTACTTCTGAATAAGGAAAATAGTCCTTCCAAGTGCTTACGGGTCTATTCTCTTGGGCAGTGAATTCTCCAAGAAAAACACAACATAAAATAAAAGGTACAACAGGCTTAAAATTCATGAAATAAAGATATGGCAATAAATCCAACGTATTTATAGAAAGATATCGTACTTTTGCACCGGATTTAATGTCAGAGGAAAGAAATTGAGGGGCAGCAGCCCCATTTTTATGCGCTATACTTTTACAGCAAATCCACCTTTAAAAGAAGTAAACAAAATAAGGCAGTGATAAACGCAAAGAAAATACGACAGTTAGCTGAGGACTTTCTCGAAGGGAGCCCTGGTTTTATTGTAGATGTGAAAGTCGCAAGTGGGAATGTTATCAGGATCGCTCTTGAGAATGATGACCGCACGTCTATCACCGACTGTGTTGAGTTAAGCCGTCATATAGAAGGTTCTTTTGATAGAGAGGAGGAAGATTTCTCATTAGATGTAGGTTCGCCAGGGTTAGATCAGCCGTTAAAGGTTCTTCGCCAATACCTTAAAATCATAGGAAAACAAATTGCTGTTAATCCTATCGATGGCAAGAAGATTGAGGGGGAGCTAATGAGTGTGGAAGAGGAGGAAGGAGAGTTTATGGGTTTGGTTTTAAAGACGAGAGAAAAAATACGTATTGAAGGGCGTAAAGCCAGGGAGTGGGTGGATGAAGAGCATCAGTTTAAAGCTGATGATTTAGAATGGACTAAAGTAATAATTTCTTTTAAATAAAGTGCTATGCAATTGAACTTGATAGATTCGTTCCGCGAATTCAAAGAATTCAAAAACTTCGATAAGGATACCATGATGGCCATCCTTGAAGACGTATTTAGAAACATGATTATTAAGAAGTATGGCTCTGATGAGAACTTCGACTTGATTATCAACCCTGAGAAGGGAGATCTCGAGATTTGGCGTAACCGTGCGATTGTAGAGAACGGTGCCGTCGAAGATGATAACGAGCAGATTGCTTTGAGTGATGCCTTGAAAATCGAGGATGACTTTGAAGTAGGAGAGGAGGTTTCGGAGGAAATCTTGCTCGAGTCTTTCGGTCGTCGCTCAGTTCTCTCACTTCGCCAAAATTTGGCAGGGAGAATTATGGAGATCGAGAAAGATTCGATTTACCAGAAGTATAAAGAACGCATTGGTGAAGTGATTACTGCAGAGGTATACCAAATCTGGAAGCGTGAAATCCTTCTCGTTGACGATGACGATAACGAAGTGGTGATGCCACGTGAACATCAGATCCCTGGTGATTTCTTTAAGAAAGGAGATTCAGTTCGTGCTGTTGTTGCAGCTGTAGAGCTCAGAAACAATACCCCACGTATTATTCTTTCTCGTACAGCTCCTGAATTCTTAGAGCGCCTCTTCGAACAGGAGGTTCCTGAGATTTACGACGGACTTATTACAATTAAGAAGATTGTTAGATCACCAGGAGAGAGAGCGAAAGTTGCTGTAGAGTCTTATGACGACAGAGTAGATCCTGTTGGAGCTTGTGTCGGAATGAAAGGTTCTCGTATTCACAGTATCGTAAGAGAATTACGCAACGAGAATATCGATGTGATTAATTGGACTGAGAACGAAGAGCTACTTATGGCTCGTTCACTTTCTCCAGCTAAAGTGTCTTCTATTACACTGAAAGGAAAATCTGGACGTGCTGAGGTTTATCTCAAGCCTGACCAAGTATCTCTTGCTATCGGAAAAGGTGGAAATAATATAAAATTAGCCGGTTTATTAACAGGTTATGAAATTGATGTTTTCCGCGAGGAAGATGAGTCAGAGGACGATGTAGAATTGATTGAGTTCAGTGACGAAATCGATGAGTGGATTCTTAAAGAATTCATTAAAATCGGTTGTGACACAGCTCGTTCCGTGCTAGATTTAGATGCAGAGGCTCTTATTTCAAGAACAGATTTAGAGGCAGAGACTGTAAAAGAAGTGTTAAGGATATTAAAGAAGGAACTCGAATAATTTCTTGTGAAATAAAGAAAATCGCAGCTCCGTTGTTAGCTGTTTATTTCTCATGATACTCTTCTATAAGATTTCCTTACATAACTTCCCCAACGATAATAAAGCCCATGGCCGACGTAAATAAACCAGTTCGATTAAGTAAAGCAGCCCGCGAATTCAATTTGGGTATAGGCACAATTGTGGATTTCCTTGATTCAAAAGGAATCACGGTTGAAGCAAATCCGAACACGAAGCTCGACCCGGATATTTACTCCATGGTGCGTGGAAATTTCCAGGGAGACAAAGACGCGAAAGAATCTGCACAACGCTCGTCGGTATCAAAGGTTGAACGCGAAAGTATCAGTCTTGCGAGTGCTCGTAAGCCGGCTGCAGTCGTGCCAGAAGCCGAGCCAGAAGCTATTGATCTAAGTATATTCAGGAAGAGTGATGCTCAACCTGAAGTGAAGAGATCAAATCAAGCTGCAGAAAATGCAGCTGCTGAAAAAGCCTCTGCTGAAAAAGCTGCGGCAGAAGTTGCAGATGCAGATAAAATTGCTGCTGAAAAAGCTATATCAGACAAAGCTGCCCAAGAAGCTCAAGCAAAAGCCGCTTCTGATGCTGAGACTGCAGCAAAGAAAGCTGAAGCTGAAGCTGATGAAGCTGTTGCTGCTGCCCAAGAAGCTAAAAAAGCCCTGGAAGCACAAGAGTCTCAAGAAAAAGCTCAAGCTGAGCAACAAGTAGCAACAGAAAACGCTGCTAAAAAAGCTGCAGCGGATAAAAACGTTATAAAAGCTAAAGCACCTACTGCAAAAGGCATTAAAGTGGTTGGTAAGCTTGATTTTGCAGCCCAAGCTCAAGACGCTGAGGATAAGAAATCCGCAGCCAAAGTAGCAAGAGCTATCGCAAAAGTTGAAGCTGAGAAGATTGTGATTAAGTCAGCAATTCCTACTTTTAAAGTACCTACACCTGAAGAGGAAGCAAAATCACCGGATGATGCATTTGTAAAAACAAAGATTGAAAAACTAACCGGACCTAAAATTGTCGGAAAGATTGTGCTTCCAGTAGAGAAGAAGAAATCCAAAGATGATGGGAAACGTAAAAGAGTAAGAGTAAAGAAGGTTGACGTAAAGAAACAGTCAAACCAAACCGGAACAGCTAGACCGGGAGCCCGTCCTGCTAGACCAGGCACAGGTGGACCAGGGACTCGTGGACCAGGAACCCGTGGACCAGGAACCCGTGGACCAGGAGCTAGAGGCCCTGCTGGAAAAGGAGGAGCTCGTGGACCTAAGAAAGAGGTTACTCAAGAAGATATTAAAAAAGAGATTAAAGACACACTTGCTCGCTTGTCTGGCGGTAAGAAATCTAAGTCTTCTAAGATGCGTCGTGCCAAGCGTAAAGACATCAGAGATCGTTCTGATGATGATATGGTTCGTCAGCAATTGGAGGATACAATCCTCAAACTTACAGAATTTGTTACTGTAGCCGAGTTAGCTACCATGATGGATAAGTCAGTAAACGACGTTATTTCTGCATGTATGATGCTCGGAATTATGGTTTCGATTAACCAACGTCTTGACTCTGAAACAATCACAATGATTGCTGAAGATTTCGGATTTGAAGTTGAATTTGTGAGTTCAGATCTTGAAGATGCTATAGAAGTAGTGCAAGACGAAGAAGGAGATTTAATCTCACGTCCTCCAATTATTACCGTAATGGGTCACGTTGATCACGGTAAGACATCCCTTCTAGACCATATACGTAAAGCAAATGTAATAGCTGGTGAGGCTGGTGGAATTACTCAGCATATCGGTGCGTATTCTGTTGAAATGGAAGGAGGAGACCAAATCACTTTCCTCGACACACCTGGTCACGAAGCCTTTACAGCTATGCGTGCACGTGGAGCACAGGTTACAGACCTTGCAATTATAGTAATCGCTTCTGACGATGCTGTTATGCCTCAAACAAAAGAGGCTATCCACCATGCTCAAGCGGCTGATATTCCTATGATATTCGCTCTGAATAAAATGGATAGAGAAGGAGCTAATCCTGATAGAATAAAGAAAGAACTAAGCGAGATGAATATTCTCGTAGAGGAATGGGGTGGAAAATACCAATGCCAAGAGATCTCTGCCAAACAGGGAACTAACATTGATGAACTCTTAGAAAAAGTAGTTCTAGAAGCAGAGATGCTAGACCTCAAAGCGAACCCAAATAAACGTGCAGTAGGTACGGTGGTTGAATCAACACTTGATAAAGGACGTGGATATGTAACTAACCTACTTGTTGAAGGTGGAACCCTCCGCATTGGAGATTCTATCCTAGCAGGACAATACTCTGGGAAGATCAAGGCGATGTTTGATGAGCGTGGAAGTCGCCTCACAGAAGCAGGCCCTTCTGTTCCAGTTTCTGTACTCGGATTTGATGGCGCTCCTAACGCGGGAGACAACTTTAATGTATTCGAAGATGAGAAAGAGGCTAGAGCTATCGCTATTAAACGTCAGCAACTCCAACGTGAGCAAGGCGTTCGTACTCAGAAGACCGTAACTCTTGAGGAGCTAGGTCGTCGTATTGCAGTGGGTGAGTTCAAGGAGCTTAATCTAATTGTGAAGGGTGACGTGGATGGATCTATCGAGGCGCTGAGCGATTCGCTCGAGAAGCTTTCGACTGAGAAGGTACAGGTGAAAATTATTCATAAGGCAGTAGGTCAAATCACAGAGTCTGACATCCTCCTCGCATCAGCATCATCTGCAATTATTATCGGTTTCCAGGTACGTCCATCTGCCACAGCTAGAAAGCTTGCAGAAGATGAGGAAGTGCAGATCAAGCTTTACTCAGTAATCTATAAGGCTATTGAGGAAATGCGTGAAGCTATGGAAGGACTACTCTCAGCTAAAATTGAAGAGAAAATTGTCGGAACAGCCGAGATTCGCGAAACATTCAAGATTTCTAAAATCGGAACGATCGCTGGTTGTATGGTACATGAAGGGAAGATCTTCCGTTCTAGTAAAGTACGCGTACTTCGTGAAGGGATTGTTGTTTACACAGGTCTATTAGGATCTCTTAAGCGTTTCAAAGACGACGCGAAAGAAGTTGCTAAAGGTTACGAGTGTGGATTGAACATCGATAAATTCAACGATATTAAAGTTGGTGACGTTGTCGAAGCTTATGAAGAAATTGAAGTTAAGCAGACTCTAGATAGCTAAGGCTTTATAAGGTATTTACAGCTTAGGTAATTCAATTTCTGAAGGGACAATTAACGCCCTTGGATAGAGCTTTTTCAATCTCACTAGGGCAATTTCTGCTTCCCAACGATCTCGATAATCGCCTACAACTACACTGTAATTAGGTGCAATAGACTCTAAGTAAACAGTATTGCCACTTAATTGTTTTCTGCATTTAGCTTTTACAGCTCGTGCGGATTCGAGCTCACCGAAGTGGATTTGGACTCTATAACCTTTTAACGTAGGTGACTCATTTAAAGAGGCAAGGTTTAATTCTGTTAGTGTAGAATCCATAAATATGACGACATTTCCAGTCCCTTCCCTCACAGGGAGCTGGGGTAGTGATTGTTCTAAAAACAATGAGTCATGTTGAATTAAAGTGCCAAACTCAACACTCCCTATGTTGCTTATGGTGTCTATTTCGACCTCATTAATGATCTCAGATTGTGTTGTGTCACATTCTGATCGGAAAATATTCTTCCACCAAGAATGATTATTTTGAGCTGAAAAAGAGCTCATATTTAAGCAACAGAAACAAAATACAGAGATTTTAGAAATTCGTAACAACATGGTGAGGCTCTTTTAAACTTCAGATTTAAATTATAGGCAAATTTACCTATTACCAGTCATTTAAAGCGTGACGTATTCGAGATTGTTGTTTGGAAAGATTCTAAATAAGGAAAGGTTATGACATTGCTGTGACATGGAGCATGATATACATAAAAAACATTGTAATTTCGCACGTGAATTGAGTGCACTCGATTGATATGAAAAAAGCCGATGAATAATCGTATAAACCGACTTCAACATGTAGCCCGTGCTATATGTACCATCCTAATCCTTCAAGTCTCAGGACTTGGAGCCCAAGGTATTTGGGAGGGTGGAGACCCCATAAATGGGCAATCTCTATTTAACGCAAATTGCGCTTCTTGCCACAAGCTTACTAATGAAGTGCTCGTAGGGCCTGGTTTAGCGGGAATTCAAGATCGTTGGGGTTCAACTGACGAATTACTCGTGCAGTGGATTCAAAATCCACAGGAAGCCGCAGAGTCAGGAGATAAGTATATCAAATCAATCGTTAATCGTTATGTAGGAACCTACGGTTGGATGACTGGCCAAGCTGTATCAGCGGACGAGATAAAAGACATCCTTGCTTATGCAATGGCTCCTCCAGCTGATGGAGGTGACACCGCTTCTGCAAGCGAAAATTGTCCTACTATTGATGATATTGCTGATGAAGAGTCTGATTCAAGCAATGCAATGTGGTTCCTTATTCTATTCGTTTTATTCCTTGTTATAGCAATGAGTGCTGCAGGAGTAAAGAGATCTCTGACTGATGTAATTGCTCAGAAAGAAGGCAAAGAACCTTTAGCTGATACGAGTTACTTATCAAGATTGGGTGCGTGGGCATGGAACAATTTCGCAATGGTTTCTTTAACAGCCTTGTTCTTGGTTATCTATGGTGTTGTGACTGGATATTCAGCCCTTATGGATATAGGTATTTACAATAACTACAGTCCAGACCAACCTATTGCTTTTGCACACAGTGTTCACGTTTGTGAGAATGAAATCGATTGTAAGTATTGTCACAACAGTGCATATGATTCTAAGCACTCAGGAATTCCTAGTGCCAACGTTTGTATGAACTGTCACAAGGCTATTAAGAAAGGCAAGCGTACAGGTACTGAAGAGATTGAAAAAATATATGCAGCTATCGGATTCGATGCTACAACGAGTACATATTTAGATGGAGACGGTAACAACGGTAATGCATTGCCTCAGGAAAGCTTCGATGGAGAACCTATCAAGTGGAATAAGGTGCATAACCTTCCTGATCACGTTTTCTTCAGTCACCAGCAACACGTAACTGTTGGAGACCTTCAATGCCAAAACTGCCACGGAGACGTTGCAACATATAGTGTAGGTAGAATCGCTCCTGTTGAGGAAATCAACGCGTTAGTTGATGATTACCCTGGACTTATCCAACTTTCTAAACCTACCCTTACTATGGGTTGGTGTATTGAGTGTCATAACACGGCTGAGATTGATTTGGCCTCAAATGGATACTATGAAGAGATGCATGAGCGCCTTAAGAACTCTGAAAGAGGAAATGAGGAGCTGCGCCGCTATTTAGAAGACGATAAAATTACCGTAAAAGAACTTGGAGGCTGGGAATGCTCTAAGTGTCACTATTAACAACTGATTCTGACGCCACATGGCTAATACGAAACAATACTGGTCCGGATTGGACGAATTAGACGGCACGGACGCTTTCAAGGAAATCCAAGCAAAGGAATTTCAAGAACAGATTCCTGTTGATCAATTTCTTGCTGACGAGAGCCATAGTAATAACACTACTGGCCGCCGAGACTTTCTCAAATTTATGGGATTCTCCCTTACTGCTGCAACCCTTGCTGCTTGTGAGACTCCGGTAATTAAATCTATACCATACACGAATAAACCAGCCGAGATAACTCCTGGAGTAGCTAATTACTACGCTTCGACGTATTACGATGGAATGGATTACTCTAATGTACTGGTGAAGACTCGTGAGGGTCGTCCCATCTTCATTAAAGGAAATTCATCAACGGGAATAGGTGCAGGTAAAGTGAATGCTCGTGTAATAGGTTCAGTGATGAGCCTTTACGATAGAGCTAGACTTGATGGGCCAACTAAAAATGGTGAGGCTACAACTTGGGCTGATATAGACTCTGCTATGAAAGCGGCTGTATCTGGATCAGGCAGAACGGTTGTTCTTTCTAATACAATTGTGAGTCCTTCAACTGTGAAAGCGATCAATACTCTTGGTGCTGAACACGTTCAGTACGATGCTGTGTCTTATTCAGCATTACGTCAGGCTCAGTCAGGTTTGTTTGGAGTTAATGCAGTTCCTTCTTATGACTTCACTAAAGCAGAAGTAGTCGTAAGTATCGCAGCTGACTTCTTAAGTTCTTGGTTGTCATCGACACAGTACGCACCAGATTATTCTTCTTTAAGAGGACCTGAGCGTGGAGCACAGTCTAAGCATTTCCAATTTGAGTCAGCAATGACTATGACTGGAACCAACGCTGATATTCGTACGATGATTAAACCTTCGGAAGAAGGTAAAGTAGCAGCAGGTTTACTGTCAGTTCTTAAAGGAGGTACAGTTTCTAACTTAGACTCTGGAGTTGCTTCAAGAATTTCAGCAGCAGCTAAGGCATTAAAATCTGCATCAGGTAAGTCACTTGTGATTGCTGGATCAAATGACCTAGCAACCCAAACAATAGTAGCAGCGATTAACCAACTTCTCGGAAACTACGGTTCTACTTTAGATTTAGAACGTCCTTCGATGGCTTACCGTGGAGACGATGCATCGGTTGAGAAACTCGTTGCAGATATGAACTCTGGGAAAATTACAACTCTGATTACTTACGGTTGTAACCCTTCATATGACTTACCTAATGCGGAAGCTTTTAATAAAGGTATAGCGAAGGTTAAAACATCTGTTTGCATGAATGGAGTTGCTGATGAAACAGCAAGTCGCTCAACATTTGTTGCTCCAGATCATCACTACCTTGAAAGTTGGAATGACTTAAGTTTACGTTCAGGCAGAATTGACTTAGTCCAACCTACAATTGAACCAATCTTCAATACCAGAGCTGCTCAGGAGTCATTCCTAAGTTGGTCTGAAACTGAAAACAACGATTGGTACACCTTCCTACGTTTACAGTATAACGCTTCCTACACATCTGACTCATTATTCTCAGATGCAGCTTGGAATAGCGCTATTCACGATGGAACAATGGCAGGCAATGACATGCCTTCATCACCTAATTATACAGCAACAATCAGCACATCTCAAGCTGAAAGTAAAGTTGCTGCAGTTCAAGGTGGAGCTTTTGAATTAGTCACTTACGTGAAGGCTGCTGCTGGTTCTGGTAACCATGCGGCGAACCCATTGCTCCAAGAAACTCCAGACCCTGTGTCTAAGGTAACTTGGGACAACTACGTCACGATGTCTAAAGCGGATATGGATGTGATGGGGCTTAACACTTACATCGCTCAAGAGGACTTAGGTTCTGTAGTGAAAGTTACTGTTAACGGTAAGTCAGTTGAGCTTCCGGCCTTCATGCAGCCAGGCCAAAAGCCAGGTACCATCGGCATTGCTCTTGGATATGGACGTGGAGCCGGTGGAGAAAACATCGGACAAGCTGCATTCCAAACAGGCGAAAAAGGCGAACACCTCACTCTTGAGTCAGGACTCCCTATGCCTATCGGAGCGAATGCTTACCCACTAACTTCAACTTCTGACGGCAACACAATCTACGCACACTACGATGTAAACATCGAAGCAACAGGTAGAGAGTATCCACTTGCCTGTACTCAGATTCACAACACCTACATGGGTCGTGAGTCTGTGGTAAAAGAAACAAGCTATGACTCTTACCTTGCTGAAGCGAGTAAGACGAAAGGAGCAGCTTCTTGGAATAAAGCACACAGCTTAAATGTTCACGAGGACACCAATCACGATGGTGTGATTGATGCTCGTGATAAAAAGAGCACAAACGCTTTCGACCTTTGGCATAGTCATCCAGTTGAAGAAGTTGGGCACAGATGGGGAATGACCATCGACCTTACTACTTGTACTGGTTGTAGTGCTTGTGTTACTGCTTGTAACATTGAGAACAACGTAAGTGTTGTAGGTAAAGATGAGGTCCTAAGACATAGAGATATGCACTGGATACGCATTGACCGTTACTACGCTTCTGATTTCTCTCTTGAAAAAGGAGAGGAAGAAGGTGTGGGAGTTATCGATAGCTATGCCCAGATGGAGAATCCTTCTGAGAATCCCCAAACTGTCCACATGCCTATGATGTGTCAGCACTGCAATCACGCTCCCTGCGAGACTGTTTGTCCTGTTGCTGCGACTACTCATAGCAATGAGGGTTTAAACCAAATGACTTACAATCGTTGTATCGGAACACGTTACTGCGCAAACAACTGCCCATACAAGGTTCGTCGTTTCAATTGGTTTAACTATAAAGGTTACAAGAAATTTGAGCATGTGAACCCGGCTCACGATTCACTATCTCGTCTGGTTTTAAACCCAGACGTTACTGTCCGTGCTCGTGGAGTTATGGAAAAATGCTCTATGTGTATTCAGCGCATTCAGTCGGGTAAACTAGATGCTAAGAAAGCAGGAACACCTATTCTTGATGGAGAGGTTGTTACAGCTTGTGCTGAATCTTGCCCTTCTAATGCTATTGCCTTCGGAGACTTAAATGACAAGAGCTCTGTAGTAAAAAGTATTTCGGAAAATAATCGTGCTTATCATGCTCTTGAAGAAATTGGCGTAAAACCAAACGTCTTCTACATGACTAAGGTAAGAAACTCTTGATTTAAGGACTATGCAAAGAGAATCAGCAATACGCGAACCACTTATCCTAGGTCACAAGACTTATAAGGATATTACCGATGATGTTGTTGGCCCTATTATGGGTCCTGCATCACTTGGTTGGAAAATCATGATTACAATCTCTGCCGTCATAGCTCTCTATGGTGTCGGATCAATTTTATACCTCATAAGTACTGGTATTGGTGTTTGGGGTCTGAATAAGACTGTTGGTTGGGCTTGGGATATCACAAATTTTGTTTGGTGGGTAGGTATCGGACACGCTGGAACACTTATTTCGGCAGTACTACTCCTCTTCCGTCAAAAGTGGCGTATGGCGATTAACCGTTCAGCTGAGGCGATGACAATTTTTGCTGTTATTATGGCAGCGGTCTTCCCAGGAATCCACATGGGAAGAATTTGGTTAGCTTACTACGTTTTCCCTTTACCAAACCAATTTGGTTCTCTTTGGGTAAACTTTAACAGTCCACTTCTTTGGGATGTATTTGCGATTTCAACTTACTTCTCTGTTTCACTTGCTTTTTGGTACGTAGGTCTAATACCAGATTTTGCAACGATTCGCGACAGAATGGTCAAGCCGTTACCTAAGAAAATATATTCAATTATGAGCTTTGGTTGGAGCGGAAGAGCGAAACACTGGAGTCGTTTTGAGGAGCTAAGTCTTGTCCTAGCGGGTATTGCAACACCACTTGTATTCTCTGTCCACTCAATTGTATCTATGGACTTTGCTACGTCTGTTATCCCAGGATGGCATACTACAATTTTCCCTCCGTACTTCGTTTCTGGAGCTGTATTCTCTGGATTTGCGATGGTACAAACTCTTATGCTTGTGATGCGCAAGGCTTATAAACTAGAGGACTATATTCACATTAAGCATGTTGAATACATGAATATTGTAATCATAGTTACTGGTTCTATTGTGGGTGTTGCTTACTTAACTGAGCTGTTTATCTCATGGTACTCAGGAGTTGAATATGAAAGCTATGCATTTATTAACCGTTTTTCTGGCCCTTACAGCATTGCATACTGGACGATGATGACATGTAATGTAATTAGCCCTCAGCTGTTTTGGTTTAAAAAAATACGTAGGTCATTTGTTGCGACATTTATTCTTTCAATAGTTGTAAATATCGGAATGTGGTTTGAACGTTATGTGATTATCGTAACATCTCTTCACAGAGATTATCTGCCATCATCTTGGGGTGAGTTTATTCCTACTGCAACTGACATCGGTATTTTCGTTGGAACCCTCGGAATATTCCTAACTCTCTTCCTATCATTTACAAGGTTCTTCCCTGTACTTGCATTGAACGAGCTTAAGACTATTTTGAAGTCAAGTGGCGAGTCTTACAAAAATGAACAAGTAAAATAATACCATGATGAAAAAGGTATTCCACGTCATGTACGACGATGACGATAAGCTACTCGTAGCAGCTCGTGAACTTGTAGGAAAGGGTATTCATGTAAATGAAGTCTTTTCTCCATTTCCAATTCACGGTATTGATCCAGTAATTGGTATTAAAAGAACTCGTCTTGCTATTACATCATTCATGTATGCGATGACAGGTTTATCATTAGCTGTATTCTTCATGTGGTACACTATGATATCTGATTGGCCTATGAATATTGGAGGTAAGCCTAACTTCTCTCTTCTTGAGAATTTACCAGCCTTCATCCCAGTTTCATTTGAGTTCTCAGTACTATGTGCCGCTCACGGTATGGTCATTACTTACCTATTACGTAACGGAACTTTACCTGGTATGCCGGCCACTAATCCCGACCCTAGAACTACTGACAATATGTTTGTGATGGAAATTACGACTGACACGAACAGCATGAGTGCAGACGAACTAGAGTCAGCTATTAAAAACACTGGGCTTTTCGAGCTTAGTATTAAAGAAAGCGAGTAATCATGATACATAAGATTACACTTTACACGACTATCGCCATCACTGCTATTGCTTTGATGACTTCTTGTACAACAGATCCTAATAGCCCTGGTATTGAATACATGCCTGACATGTATAGATCACCTGCTGTTGAGGCTTATGTTGATTATGGAGAAGATCCTTTTTATGTAACAGAAGAAGTTGCAGCTAAGCAAAGAAACACGATGAGTGTACGCAAGCCTGTTAAAGGATCTATTGCGTTTAAGGGAAAAGACAAAGGTTTAGGACTTCCTTATGCTTTCCTAAATACTACTGAAGGCTATGAAAAAGCAGGGCAAGAACTTAAATCACCACTCGATATTACTGCACTTAATATTGAAGCAGGGGCTGCTAATTTTGAGCTTATGTGTTCGCATTGTCACGGTTTAGAAGGCAAAGGCGATGGAGCTATTTCAAGAAATGGCCACATCATGGGAATACCTGACTTTTCAAATAAACTTAAGGATTTGCCAGAAGGAAAAATGTATCACACACTTATGTATGGAAAAGGACTTATGGGTTCTCATGCTTCCCAGATATCCCAAAAGGGACTGTGGCAGATTATCCAATATATTCAGGTTCTTCAAAATGGAGGTGAAATGCCAACATTTGATGAAAACGGTGTGGCTTTAGTAACTGAAACTGTAAATAACAACTGATCATGGAATTCAAATTTGAAGGACGTGCTAAGCTGATTACTCAAATCTTAATGGTTTTGGGTATTGTAGCTCTTGTTGGAGGATATCTAACAGATCACTCAGATCATCACCAGAGATGGTGGGCAAATCTACTAGTAAATGGATTTTTCTATTTTTCTATATCTCTTGCAGCGCTATTCTTTTATGCGCTACAATACATCACTGAGAGTGCTTGGTCTGTAGTTATAAAAAGATTTTTCGAAGCAATGCTTGGCTTCTTGCCGTATGGAGCAGCTGTAATTGTTATCGTTCTATTGGCAGGGCAATTTCACTTGCATCATTTATATCACTGGATGGACACTTCACTTTACCATGAGTTTATGACTGTGGAAGGTGGAGTTACAACTTACTTCGATGAACAAATTGCTGGATCTGTTGCTAACCCGAATTACGATTATATTATCGCCGGTAAGGGAGCTTATTTCTCTTCTTGGTTTTTCTGGTTAAGAACAGTGATTTACTTAGTTACATTCTTACTATTCGCTAAGTTATTCCGTAAATGGTCTCTTCAAGAAGATGCTGAAGGAGGAACTGCAATACACTTTAAGGTATTTCGTAGAAGTGCTCTATTTATGGTGTTTTTCGCATACTTCTCATCAACGCTTTCTTGGGATTGGCTAATGTCTATTGATCCTCACTGGTTCAGTACACTATATGGATGGTATTTGTTCTCGGGTATGTGGGTTGGGATGATTATTTTTGCTCACGTTACTATTCTTTGGCTTAAAACAAAGGGATACTTCGAGGAGATTACAGAAAGTCACATGCATGACTTAGGAAAGTGGATGTTTGCAATTTCAATGCTGTGGAGCTACTTGTTCTTTAGCCAGTTCATGCTGATATGGTATTCAAACATACCAGAAGAAGTGACTTACTACGCAAGTAGAATTTTCACAGACTACAAAGTTCCATTTGTGACGATGTTCCTTATCAATTTTGTAGTTCCGTTCTTGGTACTTATTTCTAGAGACACAAAACGCAATCCGGCCTTCTTATTACCGGTTGCTTTTTTAATCTTCATAGGACACTTTGTTGATGTTTACTTACTCGTTATTCCTGGTACAATGTTTAACCACAATGTATTCGGATTATTTGAAATAGGTTTATTCCTTGGGTTCCTTGGGTTATTTATAAACAGAACGCTTTCGACACTATCTAAAGCTCCTCTGATTGCGAAGAACCACCCAATGCTTCAGGAGTCAAAAGAATTACATTATTGAACCCTATAAAGAAAACTGACGTATGAAACTTCTCATTCTATTAGTCATCGTTGTAGGCATTATAGCCATTGCACAACTGGCTAAGATCTATCAACTCTCAGCACACCTCCGTGGACACCGTGAGGAGGAAATATCTGAAGCTGACACCCGTATGAATGCTACACTTATGATAGTGTTTATGCTTGTATTCTTCGCAACGACTATTTGGCAGTTTGTTAGATATGGTGATTATTTGCCACCGGCGGCTTCTCTCCACGGGGAATCAGTAGATACATTAATGGACTATAATCTAGCCTTAATTATTTTTGTTTTCTTCGTTGTAAATGCTCTCTTATTTACTTTTGCATATAAGTATCGTTTCGATAAAAATCGCAAGGCGAGTTTCGTTACACACGATAATAAACTCGAGCTTATTTGGACCATCGTTCCATCGATCACGCTAGCTGTAATTATTATTTTTGGTCTTCAGACATGGTCAGAAATGACAGGCCCTGCTTCGGATGATGCAATTAGAATTGAAGTTTATTCAAAGCAATTCGACTGGACAGTTCGTTATTCAGGTGATAACAATGAATTTGGTTCGACTGACTTTAATCTGATTACTTCATCAAATCCACTTGGGATTGTTACTGAAGAAGGTATAAAGATTGCTAAAAGTAAACTTCAAATAAAGATTGATGAAATTCAAGCTACACTTGATGTTGAAAAAGGTCATCTTTTATCTGAGAAAGCTGAGATAGAAGCAGCTCTTTATGGCAGTGACAGTCACGGTCATCACGATGCTCACAATGCTCATGGAGCGGATGATGCACATGGACTTGCAGCTGAGCATAAGACACATTTAGAAGTAAGACTTCACCACATCGAAGATGTTCTTAATTCAGGGGCAACTGCGATTATGTCTGATGCTTATTATGAAGCTAGAGAAGACAAAGTGTATCGATTAAAACGTCATTTACAGCGTATCCTAGAACTTAAGCCATTCCAATTAAGTGATGGTTCGAGTGCATGGGAAGTTGGAAAAGACGACAAGCTAGTAAAGGGAGAATTTCACTTACCTATCGGAAGAGAGATTGAGTTTATTTTCAGATCCAGAGATGTAATTCACTCTGCATTTATGCCTCACTTTAGAGCTCAAATGAACACAGTGCCTGGTCTGCCTACAAGATTTAAAATGACACCTACTATTACAACGGACAGTATGCGTACAATACTCGATAATCCAGACTTTAATTACATCTTGCTTTGCAATAAAATTTGCGGATCTGCACACTTTAACATGGCTATGGATATTGTAGTTGAGTCACAGGAAAATTACGATGCTTGGCTTGCTGAGCAGAAAGTTTACATAGCTGAATAGAACGGATTATGGGAAATACTAATCATAAAGAAAGCTTCGTATCGAAGTACGTCTTCTCTCAAGATCACAAGATGATCTCAAAACAGTTTCTTATTACTGCTATAGTAATGGGTATTATAGGTGTGATGATGTCTGTCTTTTTTCGCCTTCAACTCGGTTGGCCTGGGGAGAGCTTCGCTATCCTTGAGACGTTCATGGGTAAGTGGGCTCCAGGTGGAGTCTTAGATAGAAACGCTTATTTAGCACTCACAACCATCCATGGTACAATCATGGTGTTTTTCGTTTTAACAGGTGGTTTATCTGGAACCTTCTCGAACCTTCTAATTCCACTTCAAATTGGAGCTAGAGATATGGCTTCTGGTTTCTTAAATATGTTGAGTTACTGGTTCTTTGCTATTTCAAGTGTTATTATGCTTTTCTCCCTTCTTGTAGAGGGTGGAGCAGCGTCTGGTGGTTGGACTATATATCCTCCCTTAAGTGCATTACCACAAGCTATGCCCGGTTCAGGAATGGGTATGACATTGTGGTTGATAGCAATGACATTGTTTGTTGTATCGTCTCTACTCGGATCATTAAACTATATCGTTACGATCATTAACCTTAGAACTAAGGGATTAAGTATGACTCGCCTTCCTTTAACGATATGGGCCTTCTTTATCACAGCTATTCTCGGTGTTCTTTCTTTCCCTGTACTAGTGTCAGCAGTGGTACTTCTTATGATGGATAGGATGATGGGAACGGCATTTTACTTAAGTGACATTTTCATCGGAGGAGAAGCATTAGATGCAACAGGTGGTTCACCGATTTTATTCCAACATTTATTTTGGTTCCTAGGTCACCCTGAAGTTTACATCGTACTTATTCCAGCTCTTGGAATTAGTTCGGAGGTTATTGCTACAAACTCTCGTAAACCTATCTTCGGATATAAAGCTATGATAGGATCTTTGATGGCGATCGGTTTCCTTTCGTTTATTGTTTGGGCTCACCATATGTTCATTACTGGTATGAATCCATTCCTAGGATCGGTATTCGTATTTACAACGCTTTTGATCGCTATTCCTTCTGCTGTTAAAGCGTTTAACTACATCACGACACTGTGGAAAGGAAATCTACGATTTACTCCAGCGATGCTGTTCAGCATAGGTCTTGTAAGTACTTTCGTTACAGGTGGTCTTACGGGTATCATATTAGCTGACTCTGCCCTTGATGTAACATTACATGATACATACTTTGTTATAGGACACTTCCATATTGTTATGGGTCTCTCTGCTATTTTCGGGATGTTCGCCGGTGTATATCACTGGTTCCCTAAAATGTATGGAAAGATGATGAATACTAAGTTAGGTTTCGCTCACTTTTGGATGACCATTGTATGTGGATACGGAGTGTTCTTCCCTATGCACTTCGTAGGTCTAGCTGGAGCTCCTCGTAGATATTATGATTCATCCAGTTTCGACTTCTTAAATAGCGTTGCTGACTTGCAACCTCTGATTTCTGTGTTTGCTATTATAGGTTCATTGGCTCAGTTAATTTTCTTATTTAATTTTTTCTATAGCATATTTAGAGGACAGAAATCTGTCCAAAACCCATGGAAAGCTACTACTCTCGAATGGACTACGCCTGTTGAACATATTCACGGAAACTGGGTTGGTGCTTTACCTGAGGTTCACCGTTGGGCGTATGATTACAGTAATCCTGCACACGATGAGGATTATGTTCTTCAGACTACACCATTAAAAAATGGTGAAGTAGGTCACTAGAATTTTCTTTTGATAAAATATTGAGAACCCTTCGGAATTATCCGGGGGGTTTTTGCTTTTAGATTATCTTGCACCTATGGAGCCCAATGAAGATTTCGATATGAGAGATAATGCTGCTCAGCGAACAGACAGTGAATTTGAGCAAGCTTTACGACCTGCGCAATTCGATGATTTTACAGGTCAACGGGCTGCTATGGATAATCTTCAGATCTTTGTTGCAGCAGCACGGCAACGAGGAGAGGCTCTAGATCACGTTCTTTTACATGGGCCTCCGGGCTTAGGGAAGACCACACTCGCAAACATCGTAGCAAACGAGATGGGAGTAGGGATAAGAACGACTTCGGGTCCAGTTTTAGATAAGCCTGGTGATCTTGCGGGTTTACTTACAAGTTTAGAGGAGAATGACATCCTGTTTATCGATGAAATTCATAGACTTAGCGCAATAGTTGAAGAGTATTTATATAGTGCAATGGAGGATTACCGAATTGATCTTGTTATTGACACAGGCCCTAACGCTCGTACAGTCCAAATTGATCTTAATCCTTTCACTCTAATTGGAGCAACTACAAGATCTGGTTTATTGACGGCTCCATTGAGAGCTAGGTTTGGTATCAATCTTAGACTTCAGTATTACGACACGAAAACATTAACGGATATTGTTGAGAGGTCAGCAGGGATTTTAAAAATTGAACATGAAGTTTCTGCTGCGTATGAGATTGCTTCAAGAAGTAGAGGTACGCCGAGAATTGCAAATGCGCTTTTAAGGAGAGTCAGAGATTTTGCCCAAATCAAAGGCGATGGCACGATAACATCTTCTGTTACAGAGTATGCTTTAGATGCTTTGCAGGTTGATAAGAGAGGACTTGATGAGATGGATAATAGAATATTGACAGCTCTAATAGATAAGTTCGGGGGAGGTCCTGTTGGGATGACTACTCTAGCAACGGCTATAGGCGAGAATGCTGGTACACTAGAGGAAGTTTATGAGCCATTCTTAATTCAAGAAGGTCTTCTTATGAGAACTCCACGAGGTAGGCAGGCAACAAAAACGGCATTTGAACATTTAGGACGAACTCCTAATGCGAGATCGGGAAGTCTATTTGAATAATACGATATGTCAAGGGTAAATCATGTAGCGAAATCAAGGTCAGAATGGCTGAAGATGCAAGCCCTAGGTTTAGGGTTTACCTCTGTGGGTATTTCTAAGGCAACTGAATTAGTAGAGGAAGCGCCAAGATTAGAAAAGTGGCTGAATTCAGGAATGCACGGTGAGATGAAGTATATGGAAGGGCACTTTGATAAGAGGCTTGATCCTAGAAAACTAGTTCCTGGTACGAAGAGTGTCGTTAGTTTGCTATTTAATTACCACAACCCCGACTTGCCTGAAGCAGGACTTGGAACACCTAGAATTTCTCAGTATGCTTTAGGAGAAGATTATCACAGTGTGATAAAGTGGAAGTTGAAGGAACTTCTCAAGATGATGAGAGAAGAATGGGGAGATGTTGAGGGTAGAGTGTTTGTTGATTCGGCACCTGTTATGGAAAGAGCTTGGGCGACTAAGTCTGGATTAGGTTGGGTAGGGAAACATTCATTGTTAATTTCTAAGAAAAAAGGCAGTTATTTCTTTTTAGCAGAAATGATGTTAGATGTTGAATTAGAGGTAGATGGACCTGTATTAGACCATTGTGGGGACTGCACTAAATGTCTTGACGCATGTCCTACAGGTGCAATAATCAAACCCTACGTAGTTGACGGTTCGAAGTGCATTAGTTATTTTACAATAGAACTTAAGGATGCTATTCCGGAACCTATGAGAGGTCAGTTAGGTGATTGGATGTTTGGCTGTGATGTATGCCAAGAAGTTTGTCCTTGGAATAGGCATTCGGAGAGACATAACGAATCATTATTTGTACCAAAGCCTGAGCTTTTAAAGATGAAAAAAGAAGATTGGTTAGATATATCCGAGGATGTATTTAAAAAAACATTTAAAAACAGTCCTGTAATGAGAACTGGGTTTAAGGGTCTTAAAAGAAATATTGAATTTATTTCTAAGTAATACTATTGAAGCTTTCCAGCGATGTATCCAGTAGTCCAAGCAGCTTGAAAGTTAAATCCGCCAGTAATTCCGTCTATATCGACAACTTCACCGGCGAAGTATAAATTCTTACAAGATCTACTTTCCATAGATTTAATGTCGATATCTGAAAGTTTAACTCCTCCACAGGTGACGAATTCTTCTTTGAAAGTAGTTTTCCCCTTTACCTCGTAAATATCGTTCAGCAATACATTAAGAAGCTTGTTTCTTGATTTCTTAGATAATTCAAGCCAAACAGAATCAGGATTAATTCCCACTTTATCTAATAAAAATCCCCACATTCGATTTGGGAGGCCAAAAGGACATGCATTTATGATTTTCTTTTTTCGGATATTGATTAGTTCAGCATCAAGAATTTCATTTGCTTCTTTCTCACTTTTTACGGAGACCCAATTTAATTGAATGTTAAAGTTGTAGTTTTTTTCAGCCAGTAAACGAGCTCCCCAAGCTGAAAGTTTTAAAACAGCGGGACCACTCATGCCCCAATGAGTAATAAGAACGGGGCCAGTATGAGACAATTTAGTTCCTTGAATTCGGACTGTGGCGTTTTCTACCACTAGGCCCATTAAGATTTTAATTTGGTCTCCAGGAATATTGAATGTAAATAAAGATGGGTAGGGTTGAGAGATAGAATGACCCAGTTGTTGAAGCCAATAAAAGCCACTCATTTTAGGACTTCCGCCTGTAGCTATAATGACCTTATCATAATATTCAACAGAATCCTCTAGATGTAAATTGTATCCAGAATGTTCTGGGATAATTTTTTTTATGGGTGTCTGCTTCGAGATTCTGATTTTATGTAATTCAGCTTCTTTCAGAAAGCAGTCTATTATAGTAGCAGAATCGTCAGTGGAAGGAAACATCCGACCGTCTTCTTCCGTCTTTAATTTCACTCCCCTTTTCGCAAACCACTCTACCGTGTCTTTTGCTTGGAAAACACCAAAGGCTTTTTTTAAATGCTTCTCCCCTCGAGGGTAGTTTTTAGACAACTTACTTGCGCTGAAAGTAGAATTCGTAACATTACATCTACCTCCTCCAGAAATTTTTACTTTTGAGAGCAGTTTGTTCGATTTCTCGAAAATAACTACCTGAGCCTTAGGATGATGTTCTTTAACTGAAAATGCAGAAAAGAAACCAGAAGCACCCCCTCCAATGATTGCAACTTTCAAAAATCAAATAAATTTATAGAAGAA
>TARA_B110000459_G_scaffold138432_1_pt1 | contig 21376 bp, 22 predicted proteins | sample TARA_B110000459 | Tara Oceans TARA_B110000459 (sample SAMEA4398296) | marine metagenome | biome: Polar Biome; feature: [SRF] surface water layer (ENVO:00010504); material: water (ENVO:00002006), including particulate matter (ENVO:01000060) such as... | depth 5 m | reverse complement strand
CGCCCAACTCGGCGCTCGTCGCGTCGCAGTAAAGAACTCACATTGGACGACTGAGGTGTAGAAATGGGTTTGTTCGATCGGTTCAAAAAGCGCGTCAACGAAGTTGCCGAGCAGACCGACGCAAACGCACTTTCTGCCGAAGCAGATTCGGACGAGGCACAAGCTGCAATTGCAGCCGCCGATCGCCATGCATCCAGCGTTCCAGCCCAAACCCCTTCTCCACCCCCTCCTGTTGAGGCCGCAGAAAGCCCAACCGAGGAATGGGAAGACCTCGAATCACTCGACCCCGTAGAATCGGTTCCAACAGACGAATGGGACGACCTCGACGACGATGACGACATAGAACTCCCACGTGAACTCTCCAGAAGGGAACGCAAGCGCGTCGAGAAGATAAAAAAAACCGAGGGCAAGCGCGAACGCCAGCAGAAAAAGGAAATGAAAAAGCGTGGGGCTGTTGAAGTTGCTCGACCAAAAGGTTCCAAAGTTGACCTCTCAATGATGCGAACGACAACCGGGCGTCAACTCGTCAGTGTTGCGGATGCGCCCAAGGGATCGGCACTCAAAGCGGAAGTTGAAACCGAAGCCGGTGTTAAGGTTCAAGTCGAACTTGGCGGCGGTGTAGTCGAAGAGGGGGGCCGCATCATCAAAGCCGGTGGTGCGCTTGACGCCCTCTTGGAAGAACTCGAATGGGTGCTTCTTGAATCAGACATCTCAAGCGATGCGGTGACTGCAATCACCAGCGCCTTGCGCAACAGCCTCGTCGGCTCTCGACTTCGCAAAGGAGCTGATTTGGCGAAGGTCCTCGAAGCAGCGCTCAAGCGCGCTCTTCGCTCCTTGCTGTCTGCCGGTTACTGGGACTTCGACGCCTCTGTCAACGGATTCATCGAAGCGGGCGACACCCCCGTTGTCATCATGCTGGTTGGCGTGAACGGCACGGGAAAAACCACCACTGCGGCTAAAATCGCCCACAGGTTGCTCCAAAATGGCCGCACCGTGATCGCTGCTGCGGGCGACACCTTCCGAGCAGGGGCTATTCAACAACTGGAATCGCATTGCGACACGCTCGGCATTCGTTGCGTCTCAAGCCAGCGAGGCGGCGACACGGCCGCCATCGCCAGAGATGCCATCGATTCAGCGCGCGCCAAGGGCGTGGATGTTGTTCTCGTTGACACCGCAGGGCGCATGCAAAACAAAGTCAACCTGATGAATGAATTGAACAAAGTGCGGCGAGTTGCAAACCCCCACCTCACGCTGTTTGTTGGCGATTCACTGGCCGGAAACGACGCGGTTGAACAGGCAAGAATGTTCCAAGAAATCATGAAGTTCGATGGAGCGGTGCTCACAAAGGTCGACACCGATGCAAAGGGCGGCGCTGGCCTCTCAATCGCCTTTGCTACGGGCCGACCAATCGTCTTCGCAGGCATTGGACAGGGCTATGACGATCTCAAGCAATTCGACCCCGATTGGCTGCTCGAGCAAATGTTCGAGTGATGGTTTTTCAGCGATGAAGCGATATGCTTCGCCCCCATCCATTGAACCATGTCGGATACCTTCAAGGACGAAGAAACAGAACAACTGTTCCAACTTGTTCACATGTTCCAACGATCCGCCCTCCTTCACATGGGCATGCTTCCGGACAACGAAGGCAACCTCCTGTACAACTTAGCAGAAGCCAAAGCGGGCATCGACATGCTGCAAGTGCTGCAAAACAAAACCAAGGGCAACATCACCGAACAAGAAGAGCGCATGTTCCGGGGCATTGTCAGCGAACTCCAACTCCAATTTTTGAAAGCCCCAAATCGAAGAAGGGTCATGGAAGACACCCTTGCTGAATCAGAAACGGTTCGTGAAACGTTCGCAAACCCTCAATCGGGGCCAGTGGAAGACCTCTCGACTGCAAAAGATGGCGAGGAATGAATGTTCGTGGGCGCATGATTGATGTGGAAGGGCGCGTTCAGGGGATTGATTCACATGGCGTATGTTACCGAGGCGGACCAAGATTCAGCCCCGACCGTGCTTATTGTCGACAACAACCCGATGTCCACCCGCCGGCTTTCTGAAGTGTTCAGAATCAAAGAGTTCCACATCGAAGTCTGTGAAGACGGCGATAAAGCAGTTGACGAATACATTCGCTTGGATCCAGAATTGGTCGTGATCGCCCTCGATATTCCTTCACTCGATGGCCATTTGGCGGCCCTCGAAATGCGAGAGCACGGTGGCGAAGGACGCATCGTGTTTGTCACGCCACGCCGCCTTGCAGCATTGGCGCGAGATGCGACTCACTCAGCAGGAGCAGTTGCTTGGCTTGAAAAACCAGTTTCTTCGGCTGCTTTGGAAGAAGTTTGGTCCGATGTGCTAGGGCCGATCCCCGAAGCGCCAGGCCTTGAGGACCTTGACGCACTTTACCCTGAAGACAGAATCAAACCACAGCCAGATGAGGGATTGATGCCACTTCCACCGCTTCCCGGCATGCCTGCATTGCCTGGTCTGCCGGCGGTTGGCGAGGGCGCACTTCCAGCGCTCACACCCGAACTTGTCGCCCCACTGGTTGTCGCCGAGGGCGGCTCAAAGAAAAAAGGCAAAATCAAGTGGGTGGTTCTGCTGCTTATACTGGCGGGTGCCGGATACTATCTTTCCGAATACGGCATGCCAGTTTGAGGGTAGACTGGCGCCACAGGCGCTGCTATGATTTCGGCGTTCTCAATGTATTGAGCCCCTTCAGGAACGGCCATCAATCGAGAAACATTCAATCCATCATCGGTGAGCAAGGTCGGATCGCAAGCAGCAATTCTTCGATTGAGTTCACTTGCTCGCTTCGCATAGGTCCAAATCATGTAAGCAGGAATCGCCGTTGCGCCGAACGCCAGAATCCATCCTATGAAGGCGATCACAACAGAAGGACACCCCTCTGCCACAAGAAGATGCCCATTCAACGGTCGCAAAGGGCTTGCCATGAAGCCTCGGCATACGCTTGAGCTTGCTCAGCAGGCTTCGCAGCCTTGTGAATGCCTGATCCAACAATAATGCAATCAGAGCCGGCTAAAACCGCCTCGCGCGGATCGCCATAACGCTGACCCATTTCCCCGTCTCCGACGGCCAAATTCACACCTGGGGTCCAAATTAACTTTCCATCGCCAACCGCTGCACGCAGCAAGGCAAGTTCCTCTGGCCGAGAACCGTTTCCAATAAACCCGAAGACGCCAGCATGCGCCTTGCCCTTTGCAACAACTTGAGCGGTATAATCGGGGGCGAGCAGGTTGCCCCTGCTCGACATTTGGGCAAGCAAGAGAACGCCACCTTCGCGCCCAGCGTCGCTCCACCCTGCTTGCAAACCATCGACAATATCTGGTCCTGATATCAAATGAGCCGTAACGAGGTCAGACCATGAACGAATATCATAGACGCCTGCCATTTGCTTCCGGCTGATGCCACCAATGTCGGCAAACTTTCGGTCTTCAAAAATCAATAAATCGGCCGCTTGTGCCTTTGCACAGAACGCCCTCCAGGCCTCCGCTGTCCAATCATCCACCAAGTCGACGTGGGTTTTCAAGGCAGCAATATGCGGCCCAACCTGTTCAATCAACTCGTTGAGGCCCGCCATTGTGGACCGGTCTGCAGCAAGGCAGACCAGGCTTTGCTTTCTGCACGCCACTTCCATGTAGGTTCTTGCCATTGGTAGGTCGTTCGCTGTCCACCGTTGACCCCAAACTTCCGCTGCCTGCATGATTCAACCGAGGGCGACCCCCCCCTCATATCTTGCGGCCTTCATGTCAAGCGTTGGCCGGCAATTGATAGACGCGCCTGCGACCAAACACAAGCACCTTGATCATGTACCAAGAAAGGCTGTTCTCGTTGAAGCAATCGGGCACGCGCTCGGTGTATTCTTGATGCGCTTTAGGTAAATCACTCCAATGCGTGCGTCCATTTTCATGATGCGCTGTGTGGTAGCCAATGTTGAACCACACGAGGTTGACCCACCCAGTGAAATTCCGAGAAAAATCTAACGTTCCATCCGCTGCTGCATCAGGGCCAGTGCCCGGCGCCGCCCCAGCATGCTGGAGGTAATTGGCCCCCAGCAACCAGTGTAAGCCGTGCATTTGTGGCAAGGCCACCAATACAAACCAAGTCTGAAGGTCAATAGCGGCCAATGATATTCCAACAACAGCGATCAAAACCAATTCCAAAAGGGGCCAATAATCGCCCAAGGCTGCACGCTTTTTGACGTACTTTGACAGGGTCTTTGGAAGGACATAGAGGGCCTGAAACGGGTGAAGGAGGTAGCCGAAGATGTTGTTGTGGTGCCCACCAAAGCGATAGGTTCGAGTTTCATCTTCCGGACCGTGCTTGTAACGATGATGGTTGCCGATATGGGAGGGGAAAAACACGAAAGATGGCGTCGACTGAAGCACCGTCAACCATAGGTCTGTGGCCCGATTCAGCGGATTTGACGACCACATTCGCAAGTGAGTGTGGTTGTGCTGGACAACGGCTAAACCAACCGACATCAGCAACATGAGCAGGTAGAGAAACCATTCCACGCCGTAGATCCACTGCCACGCAATCAAGCCGGGATAAACCGCCATGTAGCCGAGCGACAGCAAATCTGCTTTGCGGAGCAACATGCTCAATTCTCCAAACCGACGGCCGCTCGCATCTGTTCCAAGTGCGCATGGACGTGTTCAACAAAGAATCCATGCATCAAGAATCGATAAGAAAGCCCTGTTGGGCCGACGAGAATCATTGGGAACCGGTTGTATGCAATATCGGCGAAGTGGGCCGCTCCGACGATGTCGTCAATCAGAAGTCCAACCGAATGGTCGAACTGGAACGAGTTGATGGCGGCTTCGTATTCTTTCGACGTCAGCCAAAAGCAAAATGAAGTTTTGAACAATTCATGGGCTGTTTCAAAGTCTAAGAATTGGGTCCACTTTTTCCGTTCCGAACTGTAATCGATGCGCACCGGGTTCCAGTTGGTCCATGTGAGTTCGTCCTGTTCAATTGGCCAGTTTGTACGGTCTGGTTGCTGCAAATCCCGCATGGTCATCAGGACGCCTTGGTCGTGGTGGACGAAGGTTTGAACCATTAAATCACGAATCATTTTTGGATAAATCAGAACGGGGGCGACGTCCTTCTTCCCTGAATTGTCAATCACGAAATTAAGCAAATTACTTTCCGCCTGAAAGTGCCTAAGGATCAAAATATTGGCTTCTGGGCGAACAAAATACTTCATGAAAAAGCAGATTTGCCATTGTAAAAAGCCGTGCGCCTTCCACTGAATTGGCAAAAGTCGCTTGACGTAATAGGTGATGTGCAGCGTAATGGTCAGCAAGATACGCAGGGTTGGAAGCACGATAATGCGCAGTGGGTTTTTCAAATCCTTGACCCAGTAAGCTTTGGCCGCAGCATCGAGCGGCAAACTGTCATCACCGACGAGGGCGTCGCTCAGCGTTGCTGGCATTCGCCCGTGGTTGGCCGCCATTGCCTTTGCTCGCTTGCGGTCAGTGCGTCGGGCCTTTCGAGTCGTTTGTTGTTCATTCGATGCCATGTTGTATTTCCTCCAGTTGTAATCGGTAGAGCCTTGCGACCACCTTCGACGTCTTGACAATGCAACCAGCCGCATCCTCATCGATGCACACTTCGTCGAGCATAGCGTAGAACCGCAGCATGTGGTCGCCGTCGTTGTGCCCGTGATAGGTCATGAACCTCGTCGAATCTTCGGTGAGCCCGGTGAGTTCCTGGATGCGCTCAGCCCACGAACGAGCCATTTTTTCGCCAAGCCCCTCAATGATCCACATTGCCCCTAACAAATCGATTGGGTTTGGGCGCGAAGAGCGGTGCATCAAGTACCCGTGAAGGGCCTCTGAGCCTATGTTTCGCTCCATACCCAATACGTCTTCCAGTCGCCCACCCGATGCGACATAATCCCGTTCTAACAGTTCGTAGTCCCGATGTTCATCAACGGCGTGAGCAATGATTGTCGAGCGAATTTCGGCGTGGTTGCGGTCAAAACTGCTGGCAGCACGCGTGATCCACCTCGAGCCTTCGATGACCTGTTGGCGAAGGTTCCTCAACAGGCACAGATGGTCCTCAACGGTGTAGGTGCCAAGGTCGATTCGACGCAAGAGTGGGACGGTTGACAAATCACGTTCAAAACCCAGCCAAACTCGAAGCAACTGCTGCAGGCAGCGTTGCGCGTGCGGGTTCAAGTCGATGCCAGGAGGTGTGGCTTCAGCAGGGGTGTTCTCTTGGCCGCCTTCAATTAAAATCTCTCCGTCGTTCATACATTCACCACTGTTAGTTGCATGTAGGTCGTATTGAACCGCCCACTTTCTGGAACAAAGCACAAGATCTTCTGGCCTTCCTTCACTTCGACTTCATCGGTTCGCAAAAATTCATCAATCATAATGAACAGCGAAGCAGCCCCGGTGTTTCCACGGGTGTAGAGGTTGGTCCACCAGCGTTCTTCTGGGATCCCAACGCCCGCAGCATCGAGCAAATCGAGGATTTTATCTCGGAAATGATGGCTCGAATAGTGGCATAAGAAATGGTCCACTTCCAGCGGCTTGGAAACCCCTTCTTGAACCAAACGAAGGTACCCGTCAACCCCCATCCGTAGGATGTTATCGAGCAGCCTCACATCTTGGCGAAGCAACAACGCCCCAGCCGTTTCCGCCTCAGCGTAGGTGGTGTAATCTTGCCATGTGCGATCGTCACCGACCCTTCCGGCCGAGCCAACGCTCATGCAGGTCGGGAAGGCATGAGCGTGCGAAAATCCACGCACCCAATCGATGCGTAGGCTCACACCCTTTGGAGCAGGTTTGTTCTGAAGCAACAACGCCCCAGCACCATCCGAGAGCATCCAGCGAAGGAACTCTGTGTTGAAATCAATTCGCTTTTCAGCGAATGTGGATTGTGTCGCAGCCTCGTAGCGCTGTTTTTTCAGCAGACGGCTTGCGAGTTCACTCGATACGACAAGCGCAGCTTCGTGCTCCTCGAGCCGAAGGCTGTTCCAAGCGGCTTTGAGCGCCATCATCGATGAAGAACAAATCCCGTGAGCGGTCAGAATTTCAAGTTCAGCCAGTTTCAACTGCGCTTGGACCATGCTGGCCATGCCGGGGGCCGGATGATCGCCCTGGGTAGTGGCAACGGCAAGCATACCAATATGCTCCCTTGCCAAGAAGGCCCGATCGAGGCATTGAGTGGCTGCGTTTGCGGCCATCTCAGTGTTGCTGTGCGTCGTTTGTTGGTTGGTGTCAATCGCATAATGGCGGGTTTGAATCTTGTTTGCTTTCTGAATTTGCACGCGCAGCGATGAAGGTTTACCGTTGACAGCGCCAAGCACACCCTCGACTTCTTCGACGGTGATGGGTGGCCCTGGTAGGAAGGCCCCCGTGCTCGTGATGTAAACGTCCATCACTCAGCACCCGCCGCTTGCCTGCGCTCATACATGTAGCAGCGCCACCATTCTTGGAAGTACGGACCAACGACAAGCAGCCCCATTGTACCCATGTACAGCGCAGCATAATTCCCGGTTGCTCCCAGCGGCTCTTGGCGCCACTCAAGGCTGAATCCACCGCTCCAGTCAAGGGTCACGGTGTCGACAAAGACAGCCCATTTCCGGACGATGATGAGCAGAAGAAGGAAGAACGGCAGTGTAGCAAGGTAGTTGTGAGCATGAACCTCCCAGATGCTGATTTCTCGCTTACCGGTGGTGAAATGGACATCATAATGGGCTACGAATTCATGAGCGATCAGCGCTGCAAAACACATCAACATGACCAACACGTTGACTTCAAAAATCAGCGTGAGCACAAGAGGCAGCCCTATTTGCGCACCCATGAGCAAGTGAACATTTGCCTCCCTTAGACCCGAGGTGCCTTCGATGTTGGTGTTTCGGTGGCACCACCAATCCAACATACTCGCCAGGCCCCAAAGCGGCAGCAAGACATAGAGCATGACATACAGCACCAATGTCGCTTCATCCATGGCCGTCACCAACTCAATTCACGCCCTCATATAATAAAAAGAAGGCACCGGCGCGGCACGAGAAAAGGGTGGAATCCCTCTACGACTGCAATGAATCGAACGCGTCAACAAAGGTCTCGTCAGTTGGCGTTTGCGTCAGCCCCAGATCGCTAAAACTTGTTCCAACATCATACCCAACATGCCGCCCAAGGCTTGGACGCACGGATTTGACGGTTAATTTTGGATGAAAGGCGGCCATAATGACGGTGAGCCATGTTGGCAATCGTCGCACTGGGAAGGACCGTCCGGGCTTCAACCGCCTCAATTCGTGCCCGATTTCATTCATCCACATGCCGCGGGCGTGGAGGATCATCCGACCACCATCAGGTCCAACGGTCATCGCTGCAATGTGGGCGTCTGCAACATCGCGCACATCAACAAAGTTGAGGTGGGTGTTGAGAACAAACGGCAGCCGGCCAGCAAAGTGGTTGAGGTAGGCCATCGAGCCTTTGAGGTGCCTTCGGTGATGGATTGGGCCGAACACAATGGACGGATGGATGGTGACCAACCTTGGGCGTTGTTTTTCGTCAATGGCGTCGACAAACGCTCGCATTGTGCGCTCGCCTTCTGCCTTTGCAAATCCGTAGGGGTTGACGCTGGGCGACGCATCCTCACACCAGTCCTTTGCAGAATAGACATGTCCATTTTCATATCTTGAACTTCGGATGGCCGCCACTGAAGAGGTGTGAATGATCGTGTTCACCGTTCCACTTTTTGCGATGGCTTCGCACATGTTTGCCGTTCCGGCAACCGAGGGATCAATCAAATCGCGCTGCACCTCACTGATGCCAACCATCAGAACGGCGGCGGCGTGAATCACGGTGTTGCAACCGGCAACCGCAGCTTGAACAGCCTCTGGATTGAGCAGGTCCATTTCGACGATTTCGAGCGCTCCACCCTTCCCGATTGAAAAAGATTCGAGAAATGCGGCGGTTTCTGCTTTCCTTGCAGTGGCCCGAACGCGATGGCCTTGAGCCAACAAGCGCTCAACGATGTGTGAGCCAATGAAGCCAGCGGCACCGGTCACGAGGACATCCATGCCAGACCGAAGCAGACCTCCCTTTTGATGTTGCACCAACCAATCATCACCTTCATCATGGCCGACGGTGCCGAGAGAAACAATGCGCTCTGCTTGGATGCTGACCCTTCTTGTGTTGCTCGGCCCCCTTTCAGGGTGCTTGGGCGCCTCGTCGGATGCTGGCCAAGACCAAACGAAGGACGCAATGTATCCAGAAGTCTGGGATCGATATGAACTGGAATGGAACTGGACGGACAGCTATTCCTATGTTCTCGAGCCTGGCCCATATTCCGCCCTTGAAGTGCAAGAAGTCACCTTCGAGGTCGACACCTCAGGGGTTTGGGAAACGGGACCTGCAACATCAAACGTCCACCTCTCCTACTGGTTGCCCAGCAACACAGAAATGGGCGAACAAGTGCCTGTAATTGCGGTCGTTAGTCCGTATTTTTCGTATGGACAACCCGGCGATGAATCCGGCGCAACCTACGTCGTAGGGGGCGGGCGTGGTGAGTTTATTTACGACAATTACATTCCACACGGCTATGCGTTTGCACAGGTTTCAGTGTTTGGAACTGAGGAATCTTCAGGCTGCTTTGACTACCGTGGCGAAGGCGAGGGTTGGGGCATTCACCAAGCCATTGAATGGCTCGGTAAACAGAATTGGTCAAACGGAAAAGTCGGCATGTATGGAAAGTCCTACGAAGGCGCCACTCAATGGGAGGCCGCAGTTCATGGCAGCGAACACTTGGCCACGATTGTCCCCATCTCAGGCACAACTGGCTTGCACCCTCTGCTCTACAAAAACGGCAGCGCAGAAGCACGAAGTCAAGTGATGCACATGAATTACTTCAGCAGCACCGTTGATTACAATGAAGACGATTTCGACAACATTTGCCCCGATATTATCGAGGGCTTTTTCGCAGGTCCAGTGACCTACGGCGCAGGGGAATTAGACCCTTACATGGCCAACTATTACGATGAGCGCGAACACATATCGAAAGCGCTGACCAATTACAATGGAAGCGTCTACTGGGTTCAAGGGATGCAGGATTGGAACGTTGATCCTCACCAAGTGTTCCCGTGGTACCAACAATTCGTTGATGCGGGCTTTGACGTACGAGGCATGCTTGGCCAATGGGAACACAACTACCCCGATCAATGGAGCAAGCACAACGCCCAAGATTCGGGCTACGGCGGCGAAGCCATTCAGAACATGACGCGCTGGGATTGGGGCCAAGACTTGTTTGAATGGTTCGAATATTACCTCAAAGGCGTGGGCGAAAAACCAGCCCTTCACGCACAGATCCAACGCAACGATGGCGAATGGCGCATTGAGCCAACTTGGCCACCTGAAGACCGTCAATGGCACGATGTGGCCCTCGAAGGGTGCGTCCAAAACGGCAACAGCGTGCAAGGGATCTCCGGCGGCGGCGCAACCCTCGCTTCAGTCACCTTCGAGTGCGACGCTCTTGATTCCATGAACGACATCTTAATTTCTGGCCTCGCAAGGCTTCACTTGGATGTCCAAGCATCGATGGACGGCGGCCAAATCTTTGCAGAAATGCAAGACGCAGAAACCGGCCTCCGCCTCGGTCACGCAACCATGGACATCCGCTACCATCAAGGCGGCAGCGACCCAACAACCGTCCTTCCCGGCCAAAGCCTCACCATGCTGATGGAGTTCCAAGCGATTGACGCTTTGCTCCCCGCAGGCCACGGCATCCGCCTTGTCCTCACTGAAACAGGTGAAGACTACCTGGCTCCTGCTTGCGGCATCCTTTGCCCCGTAACGGTTGAAGGCGGGACGCTTTCGTTGCCTCATGTTGTTCGGGATGGAGCAAACGTTCTGATCACGCCACAAGGCGCTGATGCGGCCAACAATCAGTGAAGTTCGCCTTCGGATTTGCTCAACGCCCGAACCATGTCAATGCGGCTCACCAGCCCACACAAAACACCGGCATCGGTGATCAACAGCACTTCCCGCTCAACAAGAAGGCGGCGACCTTCTGCGATTGAGACGCCCAAATTGACGACTTCGAAATTCATTTGCATCACGGACTGAACGGGCGCTTCTCGCATCACATTCGCGCCGAGCAAACTCGATTCAGATACCAAGCCAATGATGGCGCCGCTCGCTGAGATTACAGGCAGTTGGCTGATGCCTTCTCGAACCATCCGCTCAATAGCGGACTGAACGGTGTCTTCGGGTGCTAAAACGGCGACTTCCTCCACCATGATGTCGCCAACCGTATGCGCCTGGTCCGGCGATTCGGAGCGCAACAGCGCCGCCACCATCTTGCGAAGGGTAGAGGCGCGAGGATCGACGCTTTCTCGCTCCACCTTGGCGATCACTGATTGCGTCAAGCCGCTTTCTTCCGCAAGTTGAGATTGCGTCAAACCAAGCGTTTTGCGCCACTGGCGCAGAAAGCCCCCGCTTGGTATCTCCATGCTGCGCCCAATCCGCACGAGGGCATGATTCCACCGGTCGGCGATGGTTTTCTCAACCGAATTAGCAATCAATCCAGAAGTTGGTCAAATGAACAAAACCGCGCTCATCGATGAACCATTTGAACAATCGGCGACGCCCCATGCTGCCTGTAAATAGTTCATATGAGCACGATTTACTGTAAAAAATACTCATTAGTGGCCATAAATTACCATTTTACTGAGCGTATGTTTGATATACCGTCTCGCTAAGGAAGCAACCGATACCAATGATCGATAAAGCGAAACTGGAATACATCTGGCTAGACGGCTATGAACCAACTCAAAACATGCGAAGCAAGACGATGGTCCGAGATAATTTTTCAGGCGATCTTGAAGATTGCCCCCAATGGATGTTCGACGGTTCCTCAACCCGCCAAGCAGAAGGCGGCGCCTCTGACTGCCTGCTCGAACCAGTTGCTATTTTCCCAGACCCACAGCGAATCAACGGCTACCTTGTGATGTGTGAAGTGCTCAATGCAGACGGCACCCCCCATTCGAGCAACGCACGCTCGACCATTGACGATGATGACGCTGATTTCTGGTTCGGATACGAGCAAGAATACTTCATCATGGATGCAGACACACAACTTCCAGTTGGTTTTCCCGTTGGCGGTTACCCTGGCCCGCAAGGCCTCTACTATTGCTCGGTTGGTGGAAAGAACACCCACGGCCGTGCGTTTGTCGAAGAGCATGCAGATCTTTGCCTCGAAGCTGGCATCAACTTTGAAGGCATCAACCAAGAAGTCGCATGCGGGCAGTGGGAATTCCAAGTCTTCGCCAAAGGTGCAAAGCGCGCCGGCGACGAACTGTGGGTTGCTCGCTACCTTCTCGATCGATTGACTGAGAACTACGGCTACTACATTGATTACCATCCAAAACCGGTTCAAGGCGATTGGAACGGCTCAGGCATGCACGCCAACTTCTCGGACACAGCAATGAGGGAAAGCGGAAAGGAAGAAACGTTCATCAAGATTTGCGAAGCCTTTGGTCAAAACATCGAGAAGCACATGGCGGTTTACGGTGCACACAATGAACTTCGGCTCACAGGTTTGCATGAAACTCAATCCATCGACCAGTTCTCCTACGGTGTCTCCGACCGCGGAGCCTCAATCCGAATCCCAAGCACGGTTCGAGAAGACGGCTGGATCGGACGGCTCGAGGACCGTCGCCCAGCCTCAAACGGCGACCCGTACAAGATTGGCGCCGTCATCATCGAAACGACAAAATCAGCGTACTGAAGAACATTGATTTGCCAAGCAAATTCAAACTTCGAGTTCACCCTTCAGAAGGCCCAAGAGGTTCGTAAATCCTCCTTTGACGTCGAAATGTTGAGTTCGAACGAGCACCAAAAGAGCCCCACACGGGATGAGGACAGGGATGAGCCATTCCCAATTCATCTGAAACCCTGGGCGTAAATCCACGTCAGTTGGATCGGCTGGATTGTAGGCGATAGCGTGTGTCTCTTCGCCATCCAAATGATCAATCATGTACATCACCGGCGCATGTTCGAAAAACCCAGAGTGGTAGTCGTGCTCGAACATGGTTGTGTTTGCTGTTGCGTTGCCACCGCACACCCATGAGTCGACCATTCTGTCTTCAATGCAATGCAACTCAAATTTCGCTTCAGCATATTGTGTATCGCTGCACCCGTCGTCCCCACATGAAGTCTCAACCCATTCCTCAAAATAGACAATCTGCGCTTCACCCGTCGGCCAATCTTCGCCACTCTTTTGGTCAAGTAGACTCACTGCGAGGATGCTTCCTGAAATAACAACAAAGGCCAACATCAAGGTAAATACAAACGCCGCACCAATGTTGGCCCACATCATTGATTTTGCTTCATACTGCTTCATCCATTGAGGCCTTTGGCCTGAGACCCAATCTTGCAGCTCCCCGTTTTCATCAATGTTGACCTTGCCGTTGAGGATACCCAATGCGAGCGCAAGGAATGCTCTTGCATCAGCTTTTGAATTGAAACTGTAAATATCCGTTGCTTCTTTGAAGAACTTGAGACCTAAGGGTGTGGCTTCTCCTTGCTTCGACCGTTCGCCGTTGAACCAGTCGATTATTTCTTGAGCGTCGTTTTCACTGTCCCACGTAGCCACTTCAAAATCAGAAAGTTGGGCTGTGTACACTCGTCTTGAATCCACGGACTCAGGCCACGAATGCGCGCCATCAAACGCTGGCGCCGAGGGAGTGAACGCATCTGCTGGATCACTTGGGGCTTGGACTGGTGCCGCCGGTTCCTCTTCCGGCGCATCTGCGACGGTGTCCCAAAAATTATCTTCCATGGCCCTTTTTTGAGGCCCTCACTCTTGACCCTTTACCCGATGCATCAAGCGATGCTTTCACTTCGGCGTGCTCGCCAAGCACCCAATATGATGGCGCCGATCACTGTGAGCGTCATGATGTTGGCAACGATCATGGCAATCGAGTCCACCAAAACACCGTAGATAAGCCACAGAAACAAGGCAACGGAAACGACGGAGAAAGAGGTGAGCGACAGACCTTCGTGGCGCTTGTGGATCCAAACTTCCACAATTTGCGGGATCCAGGCGAAGATGCCGATGACGCCGGCGAGCAAACCAATTGCCTCAATCCACATGCTTGCCATAACACGAAGCGAATGCTGCACCCTCATGAGGGTTATTCTTCTTCTGCGATTCTGTGGTTGGCCCATTTCGCTGGTGGTTTGGAAACAAAAATGCGCTCTACGTTCGCCCAGTCAACGCTTCGCCCGTGCTTTTCACCAACCACGTGCATGTTCAACGATAGCCCGAACGGAATATTTGCTTCAACATGTTTTGACCCCCGGCTCAAGTGAACACGGGTTGGGTTGTTGGAAAACAACGAGAAGATGGATCGTTGCTGAGTGAGGCTCGCTTCAACATCTTCATTGCGCGCTGCGAACCATGCATCCATTTCTTTGCCGAGCCCAAGCCGATGAACGTCGCCTTTGAGCAGCAGTCCCCCGTTGAGATGGACTTCATCCCATGTGTTGAAACCCTCAAGAGTTTCAATCAACTCTGGGTTAATCGTTCCTGGTTTGGTTGTTTCAAGCAACTTAATGAATCCCGCTTCGTTGACCATTTCGGCTTTCAAATCCTTAGGAATCTGAGGCCATTCCAGCCGCTGATGGGTCATCGCCACGATGACGCGATACGACAGTTTGTCTTTGCCTTCGAGGCCAAGGCGCTTGTTGTGCAGCGCCGACAAGAGGTCCGCTTTCCGTGCGATTCGGTCCGCAACCCCGTCGTGATTGTGCTGCGAGCCATTGTTCCTGTTTTGGACAAAGTGGTGTTCCTTTGTGATTTCAAACGACCCGGCCCAGTGCTTCTGTTCAACCACAAGCATCGTGTTGCCGGCGATGAGAACCATGTCAATTTCTCTGCGGCCTCCTTCGGGGTCGGGAATGCGCACCGACTCATAGATGTGCCAACCGTTGGCCTTGCCCGCGGCCCGGGAAAGTTTGGCAAGGCGCGTTTCCGCCAAATCGCCAGCGCGATGAATTTCGTCGTGAGGGAACGAACGACGTCGCGCTCGCCACCACTTCCACCGGATGCCAAACGCCATGTTCCACATCACCGTAATAACTCGTCTACGCTCTCAACAATCAACGTCGGTTGCTGTTCAGCCCCTTCACGAAGCGCCGCTACATCTTGGCGCGTCGCTTCGCCAGAGAGCACCAGCACGCCGACGCACTGAGCCCTTGTGGCCATGGCAATGTCGGTGTAGAGTCGGTCGCCAACCATGGCGCATTTGGCGGGGTCAAGCCCCAACGCTTCGATCTTATGCAGAATCATGCCGGCGTTTGGCTTGCCCGTGATGTGAACAGGGTCCACACCCGTGGTCACCTTGAGCATGGCCAGGTACGCACCGACATCAGGCAAGCCACCGTCAGGCGACGGGCAGACCATATCGGGGTGGCTTGCGACAAGCGGAACGCCTGCATGCAAGTGTATGCTCCCCGTCGCAATTTTTTCGTAGTCGATTTCAGTATCATAGCCAAGAACGACGTACTGCGGCGAGTCTGAACGCGTCGAAATGCCAGCCTCTTCCATCATTTCCTTCATGCCAGCCGTGCCGATCATCCATGTTTCAGTGACGCCTTCTTGGGCGAGCCATGCCAGCAAATCATGCGTAGAAAGCAACACGTCTTCTGCGGCTGCTGGAATACCAAACGCTTGCAATTTTTTCAAGTATTGTGTGACGGATCGGCTCGAGTTGTTGGATAAAAAGTATCGAGCAACACCCTGTTCTTCGCATCGGTCGAGGAACTCCAAAGCGCCAGGAATCAACGACCCGCCGAGGTAAATTGTGCCATCTAAATCAAGGAACACCGCTTCGATTCCTTCGAGGCCTGCATCCATTGAATCACCTCAGAAGAACAATGTTTTCATCATGAACCAAGGGGAGTGGAGGTCCTCTTGTGCTTCCTTGCTGGCGATCATTTCTGTCATTATTTCCTGCAACGCCGGCTTTCGCTCTGCCTTGCCCATGAACCAGTTCAGCAACCATGAGCGGCGACTGAGCTTTTGCATTCTGTAGGAATTGATCAATTCTGGGCCGAGCACCGACCACACCTCATCTTGGTAGTCAAGCGGTGTCTTCTGCTCCACAATGTGCCGCGCTGCAATTTCACCGGTGACAAGTGCGTTGCCGACGCCCTCGCCTGAGAACGGGTCAACAAGCGACGCCGCATCGCCAACAAGGCGCACGCCATTCATGCTTGAGCGACGAGGCTGCTTGGAGGATTTTTTGCGCGGAGAACCGAAGGGCAGTTGCCAGCCTTTCGCCGAACCAGGAATCATTTCTGCGTCAACAAATCGATCCTTGAACTTAGGATGATTCGCGATTACATCGGCTTGAAGCGCCTTGAGTTTCTTCTTCTGCTTGTCCATCAGGCTCATCACCATACCAATGCCGACGTTGACAACGTCTTCAGAAACGGGGAACAGCCAGAAGTAGCCAGGAATTACAGAATCAACAAAGTGAATTTCAATATCGCCTGTGTTTGTGCCACAATCTTTCACGTTGCGCCAGTATTCACGGTACCCGCCACAGTAGTGGTCGCGGTCAACCATTGGTTCATTGTAACTGGACTCGACCACCGATTTTGCCACGGGGCATCGGTAGCCAGCAGCGCCAACGAGTTCCTTGGTGTAGAAGGTGAATTCCTCGCCTTTCCGGCCACCAATTCGAACGACAACACCTGATGCGTGGCGAGCATCACCGCTGCCTTCGCCGGGGTCTTCGCCGCCGTTTCCGTCATCGAACAGAATGGAGCGAACATCGCCGCCTTGTAAAATGGAGCCGCCAGCTTCTCGCACCATGCCTTGGCAACGATCAAACAGCAACGCGTCAAATTGAGCGCGCGGGAGTGCATAACCTGCTTCGAGGCGCTCGACCGCTTCTTCTGGGAGCGGCACGCGGACCCTGTTGCCCTTAGGTGAGGAGAACACAATACCGGTTACACGGAAGTGGGGGCTCGCTTCTAGGTCGGCCTTGACGCCCAACGCAGCAACATGGCCGAGTGACTTTCCGCCAACCGCGTCCCCGCACACCTTGTCGCGTGGCCAGACGTCTTTTTCGATCAACAAAACCTTCTTTCCAGCCATGGCCAAATAACCCGCTGCAGATGACCCACCGGGGCCTCCACCGACGACAATGGCGTCGAAGGTAGCGCCGTTTTCTGGAGCTTCTCCAGTTTCGATGGGAAGTTCCCAGAGGCGAGCAGCAGAACCATCGGCACCTGTCATGGCCGTGACACGACCGATTCACCCCTTGAGTGTTCGCGTTGATGCCGCTGAAATCATCTGTTCTTCACCGTCAGCCTCATGCGGCGAAGGGCCGAGGCCGGCCCATGGGGGAAACGCAACAGGTTGCCGCTGACGCGTTCCTTGCCGACCCGCTAAAACCAGGCCAACGCAAGGTTGCCATCGCCGCCCTGCTCGTCGTCACTTCTGTTTGGGGGGCGACGTTCATTTGGATGAAGCAAGCCCTGAATGAACTTCAACCTGAAATTGAAACCTATGGGAGCAATCGGGTTGTGGCCGTCCTCGTCGCCGCAAGGTTCGCAATTGCAGCCATTGTCATGCTTGTGTTCTTCCCAAAAGCGCGAGCTGCACTGAGCGAGCCTGAACAATGGAAAGGCGGCGCTGTGCTTGGCGGGCTGATGCTGATTGGCTTCGTCACCCAGATGATCGGGCTCGATGAAATCAACCCCGCAGTGTCTGCTTTCCTCACCTCCCTCTATGTGGTGTTCACCGCCATCATCACCATCATCATGACCAAATCCAGGCCATCCCGGGCGCTGATCTTTGGTGTCGTACTGGCGACGTTCGGCGCAGGGTTCATCCAAGGCCCCCCTCACTTGACATGGGGCTTTGGCGAAGCGCTGACCGTTGTCTGCGCTGTGTTCTTTGCGCTTCACATCATCTACACGCAAAAAATCACACAGGTCATGGAACCAGTCGGCGTGACCCAGACTTCATTCGCTGTTGTTACAATCGGAGCCATCGCCCTCACCTTCCTGTTGGGCGGCGGACGCACGATGGATGAATGGAGTTTTATTTTCGACGACGGTGTGTTCATTCCTGTGCTTTGTTTGGGCATTGGCGGCTCGTTGTTCTGTCTACTTTTGCTCAACATGTTTCAGCGCTACCTTCACCCAATTCAAGCAGCGATCATCTACGCGTTCGAACCCGTTTGGGCCACAATGTACGGGTTGGGCCTTGATCTGGTCGAATGGAGCCCGTGGATTCTTGTTGGTGGCGGGGCGTTATTTTTGGGCAACATTGTGGTCGAAGTCTTCACACATGGTGATTCGGAAGAGTAAATGATGAGCGCCGGCTCGTTAACAAATGAGGGATTCGATGGCTGACGAAAAATCAAACGACTTCAAGGGCTTTGGAAGCAAAGCAGTGCACAGTGGGACCAACCATGTTGGGGACGCTGTCAACACCCCAATTTTCCAATCTTCAACCTACAAGTTGACCGATGAACGCTACGCAGGCTGGGCCGCTGGCGCACAACACACCTTGCTCTACGCTCGTCTTTCTTCGGTCAATTCCGATGCGGTGGCTCAGAAATTAACCGCTATGGAAAACGGTGAAGACGCTGAAACGTTTGCTTCTGGAATGGCTGCAATTTCCACCACCCTCATGGCGTTGTTGAACACCGGCGATCACGTCGTCGCTTCTACAGATGTCTATGGTGGCACCTACGGTTTGTTGACCGAAGAACTGCCACGGTTTGGCATTGAAACCACCATGGCTGACATGCGAGACCCCGCTTCATACGAGGCGGCAATCCAGCCCAACACCAAGATCCTCTACATCGAGACGCTGACCAATCCAGTGCTCAAGGTGTGCGACATCCCCGCAATGGTCGAGGTTGCAAAGCGACACAACTTGCTGTGCATCATCGACAACACCTTCGCCTCTCCATGGGCCTGTCAGCCGTTGGACATGGGCGTTGATTTGGTCATTCATTCGACAACAAAATACCTCGGTGGACATTCTGACATCATCGGTGGAGCGGTTGTTGGTTCAAAGGAACTCATCGCCAAAATCTTCCCTCGTAAGGTCCACTTCGGCGGCAGCCCAGATCCGCACAACTGCTATCTTTTGGAGCGCGGTATGCGCACCCTCCATGTTCGAATGCCCACCCTTTGCAACAACGCAGCAACGCTTGCTAAGCGACTGGAAAGCCACCCAATGATCGAACGAGTCAACCACCCATCGCTGCCATCTCATGACGATTATGAAGTGGCCCAGCGCGTCATGCCCAAAGGCACGGGCATGATTGGTTTCGTCGTCAAGGGCGGCGACGAAGCAGCCCTCAAGTTCATGCGCGGCCTCACCATGATCTACGAAGCAACCAGCCTCGGCGGCGTTGAATCGCTCGTCGAATGCCCGTTCAATTCGAGCCACATGATGATTCCAGAAGACGTTCGCCACGCTGCTGGACTTGTGCCAGGCTTCGTTCGAATGAGCATTGGGATTGAAGACGTTGAAGACCTCTGGGACGACCTTGAACGCGGCTTCGCAAACGTTTGATTCCTCCTTGAGGCTGAGACTATGGACACAACGGCGCTCATTGCGTTGCTTGTGTTCATCATACCGATGTGCTTCACGCCCGGCCCAAACAACATGCTTTGCGCCGCCCATGGAGCGCAGCATGGCTTTCGAGCCACAATCCCTCTCACGCTTGGTATGCTGGCCGGTTGGTCGGTGCTCGGCATCATCGTCGGCGTTGCCATCGCCACCATCGAAGCCAATCAATTTGTTTTCAACGCCCTGACCTACATTGGTGCAACATACATCGCTTACCTTGGCATCACCATCGCAAGGATGGAGCCAAAACCGTTGGACGAAACGGATGAAACTGAACGCCTCGGGTTCGCCACTGGCGCTTTGCTGCAGTTTGTCAACGGCAAGGCTTGGATTCATTTCCTCGCCCTTATGGCTACATGGGGCGGCCTGTTTGGTTCTGGGATCATGAGTAAAATTGCTCTGGTTGCCCTGAATGCATTTGCTGGATACCCCGCCGTGCTGGTCTGGGCAGGATTTGGCGTTGGCCTTCGCAAGGCGTTTTCATCACCACAAAACGCCAAACGCCTCAACATTGGGCTTGGGTTGTCGCTTGTGCTGTTGGCTGTTTGGATCTTTCAATCCATTTGAAAGCGTTTCAATTCGCTTCACCGGTCACGACCTTGAGCGCATCAAGCGCTTCTTGCCATGAGCGTTGAGCTTGTTCGAGCGCGTCGTTGTCGTCTTCGAGCAACGCTTCACCGCATGCTAAGAGGGATTTTGTCGCGCTCAACCATGCACCGGCACGGTCACGTGCATTGGCCTCAAAGTGCCAATCTTGGCCAGCGGATCGGCCCGCAGCGAGCAACCAAGCCCATGACGCAGCGGCCTCATCAATGGAGGGGTGGCGTGCAGTAGCGACGCGCTCAGCCTTGCCCATACCTTCGAGCAAGCCCTGCAATACAAGGTCGTGGACTTTTCCTACAGCGCCATCAAGGTCACCGATTCGTGTTGGGAATCGCGCCACCCTGCGCGCTTGGCTGCGAGCAGAATCCAAGCTCTTGAGGAAGGTGCCGAACGGCTGGGGTTTGCGGTTTTGCTTCTTCCAGATTTCTTCGGCTTCCACGCCTTCAATGCCGAGGCCGGCAAGCCCTGCCATGCCCCACTTTTCCCACATGGTGCCGAGGATGTTTCCACAACTTGTGCCGTTCATGATTTCAAGCGCCTGGCCCTTGCGTTCGCTGATGTCGCCGCGGGGGTTGATGCGCATGCCAAACTCTTCAGTTGGACCTTCTTCCATTGAAGCCAAGAGCATGTGGGCAGCGAGTTGCCGTTCATCTTGAGAGCCGGGATGTTCTTCCAATCCCGCTTTAATTTCCCCTAAATCTTGACCCTCAATCCAATTTTCTCCAAGCAAAAGCCCCTCATCTATGGCGTCGAGCACCGCTCGACGGACGGCCATACCGATGAGCCCTTCGTTCATGGTGAGGCCCTGCCAAGCGTCGATAATTTTGTCAATCCCTTCAGCGGATGCTTCGGGCAGAGGTCGGCCTTCTGGCCAACCCTTCGGCGCCCAGTTCGCTTCAATGGTCAAAATCGAAGGAAGGAATGGAGGCAACATCGAGAGCGCCAAATGGTGAATGAACGACGATTCCTTCTTCGTAGCATCGTCGAGCGTGTCCAGACCAATGGCGGCGATCGGCCCGTGCTTGAACGAGAAACGAACATACCCTTTCGAACTCGGCTCAAATTCCAGCACAGACTTGGGGTCAAGGCCTTCAGTGACCCAAACGGGCAGCGGAATGTCATCGTC
>TARA_B110000459_G_scaffold71259_1_pt1 | contig 21411 bp, 16 predicted proteins | sample TARA_B110000459 | Tara Oceans TARA_B110000459 (sample SAMEA4398296) | marine metagenome | biome: Polar Biome; feature: [SRF] surface water layer (ENVO:00010504); material: water (ENVO:00002006), including particulate matter (ENVO:01000060) such as... | depth 5 m | reverse complement strand
TCAAGATCCATAATGAATTCATTTCTTAATTTCACGTTGAATTTATGATCTGCCTTATTGATTTGTAATTCGTATTCTGCATAAGCTCCAACTCGATCTATAGAAATTGAATTTCGCTTGTCCGTTCTGTATAAAGATTGAACCTTTATTGTCTGTGACAAGTATCCATTTGATTTTCGAGAGCCAATTTTCGCCATCCAATAGGGTGCGACAGTTAAGTAGTAAGATTTATTTCGTTCGAAGACTGTATCGTTCTTGAATGATTTTATGGAAACCCCAAAGCGCGACATTTTCAATCCCGTTTTTGGCAGCATTGTATAACTCAGCTCGCCAATTCCAGAAATCATTTGTCTTCCAAAGGAGTACATTGGAGTGATTAAGAATTTAAATTTATTGAATGGAATACCGTAATTATGAATGATCGCACCGGTCATCAATTTGTCATAATGATTACCGGCAATTGCCGGTGCCCAGAAAAGATTGGTGGATTCTGGTTCATCATCGCCCGCCAGAAGTTCGAATTTGAGGGGTTCGAATCGATGGAGCACTTTATCCTTGATCCAAAGGTTGTTTTGTCGGTTTAATTCCGGAATGTCCTTGTTTGCATCAATACGAACTTCATCAGCCGTAGCATCTTTTAATACAACTGTGTTTTTGTTACTGCCAGGTTCTATCCAAACCGTTTCGATAACCTTTCCATTCTTTATACCGTTGACTTCAATTGGCCCATCAACATGCCCGACGTTTTTGATTTTGACCGTTAACACATTGTCTTTGTCTTTAACGCTTTTCAATTTATAGTCAATATGGTTGGTCGTTTGAATTAAAACATCGAATAGCCAAGAAAGATCTTTACCAGAAGTTTTTTCTAATGATCGGCGCATATCATTAGGTTGAGGATGTTTAAATTCCCATTCGGAATAATAAGCCTTCATTGATTTGTCAAACAGCTCTTCTCCCAAATAATCTTTCAAGTAAAAAAATATCAATCCTGTTTTCTGATACATTACAACACCATAATTTACTGAAGAAAAATGGGCTGAATGGGTTTCAATAGGTTGATCCTCGCCAATTCCTGCAAAACCACGGTAAGCCATATCACTTAAATCATGGTGATTCAAATGTTCCAGGTGAAAATTGGCTCCCCTCACTAAATCCGTCATAGCCGTATTGTCCGGGTATTTTGTTTGCATATAGCGAACTTCATTCAAGGTGTTAATTCCCTCATCCATCCAACCATGAACTCTTTCATTTGACCCCAATTGACCGTAGAACCAGTTGTGCCCGACTTCATGTACAATAACAATTTCCAATTGCTGAGTGTTTCCAGATCTACCGATAACGGTTACGTTGGGGTATTCCATACCACCGCCAGCACTAATTGTTCCATCAACCGCAGTCACATTGTTGTAAGGATAATCACCGTTCCATTTTGAATAGTAGTAGATCGCATCGTTCAAGTACTCACTGGCTTTCTTCCAAAGCTTCGCTTCCTTTTCAGTATACATAGCCCAAGAAGTTACCGTTCTACCTGAATTCGGAAGTTCAACTTTACTTTTAAGAACATTGTAACGTTTATCAGCGAACCAAGCAAAATCATGAACATTGGATTGCGTGTATCGAATTGTTTTCGAGTCGGTTGAAGATGCTGGAAATCCCTTCTTGGGAGTTATTTCAAATTCTGTAAAATCTGTTCCTTTTTCAATGTTCGTAGCTGTTTTTTTAGCACGATCATTAAGGAATTTAATTTCAGATTCAGTTTGTAAATCACCAGTAGCGCCAACGATATAGTTTTTAGGGAGTGTAATATTAACATCGAACGAACCGTATTCTGAATAAAACTCACCTTGGTTCAAGTAAGGCATTTGGTGCCATCCTTCAGCATCATAAACAGCAGGTTTAGGATACCATTGTGTTATTTGATAAGATTGACCGATATGTCCAAGGCGTGAGATTTTACCCGAAGGTAATTTAACCTTGAAAGGTGTAGAAACTGTAATTCCTCCTCCAGGCTGAAGTGGTTGATTCAATTCAATGATTGCGATATCAATATTAAATTCTTCAAACTCCCATTTTACTTTGACTCCGTCAACTTTAAAATCCAATCCGCTAATGTTTCCTTTTTCCTCTTCTGGGCCATATTTTAACATCGTTTCCCCTCCTGCGTATTGCTGTTTCGCCAAGGCCGTTTCGCCATTTTTATAAGCGTTTGGCCAAAGATGAACGTAAATTCGGTTCAGAACATCCGGAGAATTATTGATGTATTCAAATTCTTCAGTTGCGGAGAGTGTATGATCTTTGTCATTCAATGCAACATCAATTTTGTAATTAACTTCCTGTTGCCAATATGTTTGACCAAAAGAAAATGAAGCTGACAAAGTAAAAAGGAAAGCTAATAGTTTCATAAATTTTTTGTTAATAGGGTAAAGATAATAGCATTGTGTTGTTGCTGCAAAGAAAGTTATTTTAACGGAGGTATATGGATTGAATTACTCGTCTACAATTATGTGTAACTAAGATTTTTTAAGAATAACCTGAATCACCTCTTCTGAGTCACCATTTACATTTATAGGTGCTACTGACACTTTACATGTAAGGTTTTTCTGGAATTTATTACTAGGCAGAATATACTGTTATAAATGACAAAGTTAAGTACCTTATAGGTTTCCAGTAATTGTGGGCGATGTACTTTTTTTTTAAAAACTGTTAAGATTACCGAAGACCATTACAAAACACAAAAAAGCCTTGAACTTTCAAATGAAGGATCAAGGCTTTTAAAAAGGTTTTAATATTAATGCATCATGTCTTCTTCCGGATCTTCCTCCTCTAAAGGGTATAGCTTCGGAGCGTCTGTTTTCTTTTGCAAACGATCCATCAAGTTCTCCAATTGAGAAACAGTTAGACTGTAAGCAACGATTTTTTTGTCTTTGTCAAGAACCCAAACTTTTGGAGTTGCATATATATCATAAGTCTTTTGATAATTCAATGATTTCAGCGTGGTATATCTAGGAATGAACAGCGAGGCATTGACTAATGCGCTGTCATACAGATTCGCGGTTACGGCAACATTGATGAATTCCAATTTATTCTTGCGAACGAATTCTTTCCATTTATTAAAATCATCTCCAGTTGCTTTACCAACAGCAAAGATGTCTATGTTTCTATCCTTCCATTTTTTAGCGTAAAGGTTCTGCAATTTTGGTGTAATTTTTTTACAATGTCCACATTCTGGATCCCAAAAATAAAGTACTGTGTATTCGTTGTCGAGGCTGTAGAAATCTCGCCAATTCACATCTGTTGTGTCCCGCAAAATTAGATTCGGAGGCTTTGCTCCCATAACTAAATCGTAATGAGTGCTCACTTTTTCACAAAGTGCATCTAGGTTTTTCTTCGGCATCCAGTGTGCGGATGATTTTCCTTCTTCATTGAGGTTACAGTAATAACGTTCTCCCATGTAAATGAAAACTTTGTTCATCCCCATGATTTTACTCTTTTCGTATTGGCTCGTTATCCAAGAAACGGTGTACTGGAACATATCCGATTTAGGATCTAGAGCATCGCAAAATTGGAAAGCATAGTGAATTACTGTGTCCCAATGCTGAAGCATAATGTTTGAACTGAAGTAATTCGTAAACTTGTTATGAAATACGCGATTTCGCATCAAGCGATCGTCTTTCAAATCAATATTGTCGAAGTAGTGATCGCGGTAATATTTGAACCTGAAGTTCGAATCGATTATGTTTCCGTCAGCATCTAAAGGTGTTTCTGGAATCTCTATGTCCATTGACATTAGAACAACCTTAGAAACCAAAAGGTTGTTAGGATTTTGGGTTATGTTCTTTTGATAATCAATCACCCCGCTGTTAATTGCATCAATTTCAGCCGTGATTGATTTGTGCATCTCAGAATCTTTTTCATGTCCATCTCTCTGGATTTTAAGTTGCTTAAGTTGCAACCTCTGTCCATTAATAAGCCCATCATCCCATCGCTCCTTAACGACTTTATCTTTGTAGGCGTTCACTTCGTCTTCAATACATTGGATATTTGTAGATAGTTTGGTGTATTTTTTCTTCTCGGGGCTCACGTTCTCGCGCTTAGCAATGTATTTGTCAGATGTTGCTTTTTTCTCAGCAAGATATTCTTTACTCCAAAATTCGTTTCCAATTTTTTCTTTGTACTCGTTCATTTCTGCTTCGATCGTACTGATCTGAGCGGAAAGGCGAACATATTGCGGATCATTTTCTTCTAAACCGTCTCTTGATTTGGATTGAACTGTTGCCTCTTGACGCTTGTTACTTATGTATTGAACATACTCTAAAAAGATTTTGTTTTCAATCGAGATTGGCTTACTGCCATCGGGCTTCGATTCTGCCGTTCCCATTAAGTTGGGCAAAGAGGCTTCAATATATACTGATGATTCTTCGTTATATATAAAGTCCAAAATTTTCTCTCCAGGAAGGTACAACGCCAAAACTCCAGCTTTTTGTTTACTACCATCAAACTCAACGACACCGTTTACCATTTCTGCAGTATCGGCGTAAAATAATTTTTGTCCAAAGTACTTCACAAGATTAACCGTGGTATCGCTCTGTCCAATTATTTTGAATTTAATATCTTGTCCGTTAACAGTGTACGAGCTTATTAACAAGAAGATTATCAACAATGATTTCATAAAATGGGTCTATTTAAAGTTTAAAGATATAATGTTAAGGAACTAAAAATACATGATAGCAAGCGATTAACAATCCATTGACGTTAAATATTTTTTTTTAGATGCTCGGAGGATGTCGGATTAACAATTCTTTAACGTTTAGTATTCTTTATAGATCCCTTTTTTGGCTGTAAGGAAACTAGAAAGGGTAAACAACGCTAGGGCCAATAAGAGTGCTCCCATGCTCCAATATGTAATTCCTGTATCAATATGGAGTCCGCCTTCTTTGAACATTTTATCGAGAAAGTGTTTAAAAAACAGAAAGGTGACCATTCCCATTCCCATAACAACCCCAAAGACCTTTACGAAATAGATAAAGAACTGACGAATAACATTATCAGGATGGTATCCAATTCTTAGAAGAGTTCTGACTTCATAGGCGTTTTTGGACATCAGCAATTGCATGTATTGGATTAAAACAAGTCCAGAAAGGAAAACTGCGATTATTGAAATGCAAAGAACAACAAAAAACAAGGTGCCTACCATACTTTTCAAGCGGCCAACGATCATTTGTGATTCTCTTGTTTCAAGGCCATTTTCAGTCAGCATTTGTTCTACCAAACCAAATTCGCTCTCTTTTCCTGAGATCATAATTTGTGTTATCTTCTTTTCATCTTCCAATCGAAAATTCATATTTCCATACTCCATAAATGATGCAGGAACGAGAACCGCAGATACTTCACTGGTAAATCCAACGATATGAACATCAAACCATTCTTTATTGTTGTCTTCATCGGAGATCATGAACTTAAATCCTGCTTTCATGGCTAATTCATCAGAAACTTGAGCAAATCCACTTGAAGCTGCAAAGGTATTTAGCATTACGATAAAATCCCTAGGCAAAATAATAGGAACTGATTTGTCGCCTTTTTCCCATTGCCATTTTTTTGAATCTATTTTCAAGAATGATTCATCAACAGTTTGAATAAATAGGTTCGTCTTAAATTCTGGAATTCGCTTGTCTGAAGTTTCAAACCAAAGGTTAAAGTTATTAGTCAAGATGGGCTTAACATAAGTAATGAAAGGCATTGCCAATAGGTTGTCGATTTCCTTTTGGCTAAAATCCGACTTAGACATTCCAAATGTTGTTGAAGTCGTCACCTTTTTCTGAACAATTATCGTATTTGGACCAAGAATTTCTGTTCCTTCTCCAAACTCATTGACTTTGATCAAGTAATGAATTGAAGTTATTAAAAATGTAATCCCGAGAAAAGAACCAATCATAGCGATGATCAGTTGCTTTCGGTCTTGATTTTTGAAAAGCAATTTTGTCAACATAGCTACAGTTTTAGTTCTTGATCAAATTCATGTCCATGAGAGCTTCCCAAAGATGTCAAAACGAAGCCTGACTTTTGTTCCGTAGTTCTTTCATGGATCATTTTTAAACAGCGATCGGCATTGTCAATGTCTAAATGTGAAAACGGCTCGTCCATAATTAACCATTCGTAAGGCTGGGCCAATGAGCGGATAATAGCAACACGCTGTTTCTGCCCCATTGAAAGTAAACCGCATTCTTGTTGCCATTTATCTTCAATTTCTAATCGTTCCATCATTTGGAGCATTTCAACTTCTGTAAACGTATCTGTAATGCTATTTTTTAGAATAAGATTTTCTTGAACAGTCAACTTTGGAAACAACTGCAAATCTTGAAAAATTACTGAAATTTTGGATTGACGAACTTGCGTCCATTCGTTTGGGCCAAAATCTTTGATATTGATGCTATCGTAGAACAATTCCCCTTGATAATCTTGTCGTAAACCAAAAATAGTTGTTGCAAAAGTGGACTTTCCTTTTCCACTAGAAGCATTTAATAGAATACGTCGTCCGGCGATGAGTTCTACTTTATTTCCCCAAATGCTTTTGGGTCCATGTTTTGTGGAAGCTAGGGGAGCGGGCATAATATGATCGAGCGTTATATTCATGCAATGGTTTTGACTTTCATATTTCAATAATCGTTCCAATTAGTTGGTTTATCGATTCTTTTCAAAATAATTTATCACTGCATTCAGCATGTCTTTTTCTGCGCCATATCTAATCCATTGAGATTCAGGATGCCTTCTAAACCATGTCAATTGTCGTTTTGCATACCGACGGGAGTTTTGTTTTATTTTTTCGACCGCCTCTTCCAGTGCTGAATGCCCGTCAAGATAAGCAAATAGTTCTTTGTATCCAACGGTATTGAGTGATGAAAGATGCCTTTGGGATTGAACGGATTGAACTTCTTCAAGTAGACCGTCTTCAATCATAATATCCACGCGCCGGTTGATTCTGTCATAAAGTACTTGCCGATCATGATTCAGGACGATACGGTGTACTTTAAAAGGTCGGGGGGGTGGCTTCTGTTTTCTTAGCTCAGAGAATTTCTTACCTGTCAAGCGAATAACCTCAATTGCGCGTTCAATTCGCATAGCGTTGCTTTTATCAACCTGTTCGTAATATTCTGGATCGGACTCCATTAACTCAACTAGAAGAGGTTCTAATCCGTTTTCCTCGAGTTCTTTTTGAATTTTCAATTTGACCTCTGGAGAATTCGGAATGTTATCCAGCCCAATACAAAGTGCGTCAATAAACATTCCTGATCCACCGACTAAAACAACTACATCTTTGGTTTTGAATTCTTCTTTCAAAAGATTTAGCGCCTCTTCTTCGAACTGATAGGATGTTACTTCTTCCTCGATCGAATGTGAATTTATGAAATGATGCGGAACAGCATCTTGCTCTTCAAGTGAAGGCTTTGCAGTTCCAATCGAAAGCTCTTTGTAAAATTGACGTGAATCTGCAGAAACAATACACGTTTTAAAGTGCTTTGCTACGGCAACACTCAAGCTTGTTTTTCCGCTTGCTGTTGGTCCTGATATTACAACTAGATGTTTGATAGGTTAAAGATAATTTTTAATTGGGAGAAAAAGCTATTGCTTTTGAACACCAAGCGCAGAGAAGGGACATTATAAATTAAAGTCAAGATTGAAATGTCTATTTCTTTTTGAATTTGATGGAGACGAAAATCCCAATGATTCCCATTAAAACAGCGATTACTCCAAACCATGCGAAGGACGAGCCTGGAAGAAAGAAAGGAATACTTGCGAGTAAGAATATTGAGGACAGCACTCCAAGGAGCATTCGAAAAGTCGTTTTTCGTTTAAGAATTACGGCAAGTGCAAAAATGAATTGAAGTACAAAGAAGCTGATTAGAACAATCATGTAAATATACATGATTTTGTCCAAGACGGAATCCACTCCTGTATTGATTACGCCGCCATTTAAGGCTGTTTGGTTACTTAGTAAAGGAGTTAGGATCATTTTATTTTGTTAGCAGTAGTTCTTTTTTTGATCAATGAAATATACAAATTCAATACCAAACAGCTCATAAACAAATAGGGTGAAATTATATATAATGCTTCCCAAACTCTCAATCAATATTGAGTCACCCACTCCATATATCTTGCTGTAACTTCTTGGATATACTTGTAGGTTGTTGTTCCGCGCATCATGCCATTTCGAACGACTTCATCTTGGTAGTATTCTTGTTTCGAAAGATTGAGAAGCATGACTTCCACATTGTCTTCCCACTTTAGGTGGTTTAGACCATGTTTTTTAGCCAAACGAGAAGCGTCTTGAATGCGTCCACGGCCAGCATTGTATGAAGCTAGAGCGAATTTTTTTCGTTCGAAGTCATCGGGAACACTACTCCAGAATTTTTCGTCTGCCATTAACTTTTTTGCGCCACCCATAATTTGAGTCTCTGGAGGAGAGTCAGGGAAGACCCCGTAATGCGGACCTGTATTTGGCATGAACTGCATCATGCCATAAGCGCCACCAAAAGACAAGGCTACAGGGTTGAATTTCGATTCTTGATAGGCTACGGAAGCAATCAATCGCCAATCCCAACCGCTCATATCGCTAGCTTTTTTGAATAATTCATCGTACTTGGAGATATTCGTTCCATCCAATGTTGAGTGGTCTCTTTTGCGGTTAAGGGTGACGTGCGGCATTTCAAAATACTTACGTTTGATATACCTATATGTCGACTTTCCCTTAAATTCCTTCAACCATGCATCTAATTTAGATTTCAATAAATGACTGGATTTTCGGATTCCAAAAGCCATTTGTTGTTTCACCGATAGGTCAAGGCCTATATAAATGTTTGGAAAAAACTGCTCGTTGACTTGAGCCACATTGTTCTCAGTAATTGTATAATCAATAAGTCCTGAAGAAACCTGTTCAATGAGTTCTTCACCGCCAATATTTCCTTTTACACCTTCAATATGTATAGTGTCACCGATCTCTTCTTGAAGATGTTCAAGCCGTTGATAATAACTTGAGTTTTTCCAAACGTGTACTTTTTTTTGAGCAAGTTGAGACGGGTCGCTAATTAAATCTGTTTTCCACTCCTCTTCTTTCATGTCTTGCCAACCATCAGGCTTTCGCTGAATTAGAACTTGTTGTGTCTTTATAAAGGGTTCAGAAAAATTAATTACTTTGTTTCGGTAATTGGTTACAGTATAATTACAAGCAATTAAATCGCCGTCGCCTCTGTTGAGCATAATAATTAAGCTGTCGAGGTTTTTTACAATTTTCACTTCTAGTGTTACGCCCAAATTTTCAGCAAAGAGGTTGAGTAATTCATATTCAAATCCCATTTTTTTGCCTTTGTAAATAAAATAGGAAGTTGTGCTATTCTCAGCTAGAACTGTCAGTTTTCCTTTTTTGATTATTTCGGGTAGATCAATTGCAACACCCGGTCTTTCGGATGTTTCCTCGACTGATTTAACGCTGTCGTCTTTTTCCATAACACAGCTCGAAGCTACAATTAGGATGATCGTTAGTAGTGAGGCTGACAAATATTTAGCTTTCAAAAAGCGCAATTTTTTTATCATCGTACTTAGCAAATTATGGCTTTTTTATTGGATAAGCCCTAAAACTGAGTTATAGTTTTCAACAATTGGAGCTAATTTTCCTTAAAATAGCTTTCAAAAAACGGGATGGCATCGGACATAAACTTGTTAAAGGCTAGCTCAATAGATTCTTCACATTCTAGGAAGATTTCAGGGGCTTTGGCCAATACATTTTCGAATGAGATTCTACGAGAAAGTCCTAAGCAAGCCTGCGTTAATCCGGAATGGTTTCGGTATTCATATAACCAATCAAACTCTTTCATTTTGCCAATCATGAAATCAAATCGGTAGGAATATTGTTCCGGCGTTTTAAATTCAATTGCGTAAAAGTCTTCGACAAATCCTTTCAAACTTTTCTTATGAAAGGAACTCCAGTTTCTAGCAAGTAGATGGTCAAAATAGAGATCAACGGCAATTCCAGATATTTTTGGAAGAGGTTCGTACAACTCACGAAGTAATTCTAGAACGACAGGATGCGTGTCAATATAATTGTCAATCGTTCTGTGAAGCTTAACGCCGTCTTGAATTTTTTGAGGTAAATGGGAATAATCTTTGCCTTTAACTGAATCACCAAGAAGATTGGCGTGCATCAATTGCGGGTCATTGTTCGAGAAAAAGAGGTGTCCTAGAAAGTTCATATTGCGACGCGGCGAAATGCTGATTTAATCTAAGGTGTAAAAAAATTCATCTTAGCTAAGCCAAGAGGAATGTCATTTTAATATTCATCCTCGTTAAAGAGAAAATCTTCTCGCGACGGATAGTCGGGCCAGATCTCTTCAATACTTTCGTATGTCTCACCTTCGTCTTCTAATGCTTGGAGATTCTCAACCACCTCAAGAGGTGCTCCATTCCTAATTGCAAAGTCAATTAATTCATCTTTTGCTGCAGGCCATGGTGCATCTTCTAAATATGACGCTAATTCTAAAGTCCAGTACATAATCCTCTTCCTTTGTTGTTGTTTGGCGCAAATGTAATTTTTATTCTTTTAATTCCAAATTAACAGTGCAGTTTATTATTTACGCGAATAATTTATTAATCTTACATCCTTGGCTTCCAAGGGATTTCGTTCGCTTTTAAATCTAGCGTAAGCTTTCGACTTAATACAAACATATAATCGCTTAGACGATTCAAATATGTGAGAATGATAGGCTCAATTTTTTCATTCTCATTTAAGTCAACTACGATTCGTTCTGCGCGTCTACATACACATCGTGCAATGTGGCAAAATGATACTGCAGTGTGTCCTCCAGGAAGAACGAAGCTTGTCATAGGTTCTAATGTTTCTTCCATTTCGTCGATCCAATTCTCAAGGCTTTCGATGTCTGAATCCTGCAATTGAGGCAGTTTCATTTTTGTTCCTTTCGGATCCGTTGCTAAAAGTGAACCCATTGTGAATAAACGATCTTGAATTTCAAGAAGCTGTTCCGCTTGAGATTCTTTAACCGCTTGGTCTCTGATTAATCCTAAATAAGAATTTAGTTCGTCAACAGTTCCATAAGCTTCAATTCGCATTGAGCTCTTTACTACTCGTGTTCCTCCTATGAGTTGGGTTGTTCCTGAATCTCCTTTTTTTGTATAAACCTTCATTTTTCTTTTTCTGCTTCAATTAGTTTGTTGCGTCTCAATTTTAGATCAATAACACGGGCTTTTTTTCCTTGATTTCTTATATTCTTTGCTGTTTCAGTATGGTAATTATGTCCATTCTCCAAGAAGTTAATTTGAAAGTCCAGCCATTCAATATCTTCAAAATCTCTTCCGAAATCTGACATTTCTTGGCGTAATTTTTTGGAAATACTCAAATAATCAGGACGGCCAAGGTAGTCGTGATCAGCATCACTCATTATCTCTTCCAGCAATGTTACAGGCTTAATTTCAAATTTAGTAGCCAATATAATTTTCTTAATGATTTGAATTTGAACATTTGAATATCCAAATCGTGGTAACATTGATTCTGCAATCGTCGCTCCAAACTCCTCGTTGCTGTGGTAATGACGAATAAACCCTGAGTCGTGGAAAAGGACAGCGGTTTTGAGCATAATTAATTCTTCTCCTTTCACGCCCTCGAGATTGGCATATCGAATTGCGGCCTTTTCAACATTTAAGGTGTGTGGCAAGTCGTGGTAAGATATGGACTCCGGAAGCAATGATTTAAGACGGTTTAATATATGCACACGCATCTGATCAAAATCCATAGATGGAAGGTCACAGATGCTTCTCAATAAGCCATTTGCAGAAGTGCCCTCTCGACCCAATGAGTATTGTTGTTTCATTTTGTCTAAATAAAACATTTCAATACTTCCGCCTCGTTTGTGGATTTCAATTTCGCCTCGTGAATGCGAATTGAAATACTTACTTACATTGTTCTCTATGGTCGAGGTGATGGTTATATATCCTCGTTTCGAAGCATTTTCTGCTCGGGATGCTATATTTACGGTGTCACCCCAGACATCGAAGCTGAATTTTGACGTTCCAATAATCCCTGCGACAAGTGGCCCCATGTGGAGTCCAATTCTAATTTCCCAGAAATCTTTTTTCATAGCAATGGCAATATCGCGTTCCTTGCGCATGAATTCTCGAATTTCAATTGCGGCCAAACAAGCTCGCACTGCTGATTTTGGTTTGTTCTCGGTAACTCCTGATAATGCCATATAGGCATCACCGATTGTTTTTATTTTTTCTAAATTGTACTTCTCAATAATCTCGTCGAATTTCGTGAAATATTTTTCCAGTTTCCAAAGTAAGTGCAGTGGTTTAACCTGCTTCGCTTTGGATGAGAAATCAACGAAATCTGTGAATAGAACTACTCCATTTTCAACCCTCTTCGGTGAAAATTTGTTGTTGTTACTCAGTTCCTGCAAAATAGTATCAGGAAAAATATTACTCAATAATTGAACAATTCGTTGATCCTTATAGAACAATGATTTGTAAACATCAATTTTGGATCGGACTAAATTTGGACTCAAAGGAAAGGTCAAATAATCAACTGCTCCTTGATTCATTCCGCGCACAAGTTTCACGCCAGGACGATCATCCTTGGTAATAATGATGATGTAATTATTTTTGAAAATACTTATGTCATGTATGGAAGAGATATTCGATAAGCCATTTTCAGGTTCATCAATATTGATCAAGTAAATTCCAATTTCCTTTTTTTCAATGATTGGTAGAGCGTCTTTGATTGTTTCAGCAAGTAGAACATTATTTCCTCCACCAGAAAGGATCTCCTTAAGTTCAATGCGAACTTTTGGGTCAGAGTCAATAATTAATATGTTAATAAATCTTTCCACTAAAACTGAATGTCGTTGATTGAAATTGGAGAATCACTGAGGTCTAATATACGTTGAATTACGGCATCAACTGCCGCGTCAGGACAAGAAGCACCTGATGTTATAATTATTCTTGTTTTTTCTTTCTTTGGTAAGAACGTAGAATGTTCTTCAATATTCTTTGAATGGATGTTGAACGATCGAATTTGATCTGAATCAATTATTTCACCCTTCGTTTTTATAAAAAAAGTTTTAAAATTCGGTTCAAGTAATTCAACCAAATGTGTTGTATTGCTGCTGTTGTAACCTCCAACAACGATTGCCAAATCCGCTTCAATATTCAACAGTTCAATTGTTGCCGATTGATTGTCATTCGTTGCATAGCACAATGTGTCGCGGTTGTCCGCAAAATGTTCCTTTAGCGATTTGCTACTGTGCTTTTCAATCATTGTGTTTTTTAGAAAGTCAGCAATTTCTTGCGTTTCTGTCGCTAGCATGGTGGTTTGATTCACCACGCCGATTTTATTCAAATCCTTTTCTGGATTAAATTCGTCTGAGACCTTTCCTATGAATCTTCTTAATAACTCATCACTTGAAATTTTCCCAAGAATATAATTGGCAATTATTCCTGCCTCATTGATGTCCTTGATTACTATTGAAGGAGAGTTTTCTTTACTGTGTGAAAACGTCGCTTTTGTTTCTTCATGGCTGTTCTTTCCATGAATAATAATCGTGTGATCGCTTTTTCCAAGAGATGCTGAGCGGTTCCAAACTTTTTCTACAAAAGGGCACGTCGTATTGTATTTAGCTATGTTAATGTCTTTGTCAATCAGTAATTTTTCTGTTTCAATTGTTGTTCCAAATGCTGGGATGATTACTATGTCATCTGAATCAATGTTGTCCCAATCGATTAGTTGATTCCCATGTGTATCTTGAATAAACTTCAATCCTTGATCCAATAAATCTTGATTGACTTCTGGATTGTGAATCATCTCACTGAGTAAATAAATATTCTTGTCAGGATTTTCTGTTATTGCTTTGTATGATTTTTCAATTGCATTTTCAACGCCGTAGCAAAATCCAAAATGGCGGCTAATAATGAATTCAATATTTCCAAAGTCAAGAATGCTTGGCGTGAAATCTTTTTTACGCGGGTCGTCTAGCTTTCTTTTCGCTTTGACTTTGCTAATTATAGGAGAGTTGTAAAACTCTGGAATCTTGAATTTCTTCATCAATATCAAAAATAAGAAAAGGAATAAGAATCAGACGGAAGGATTCGATTAAATCAACTCCTTAATCTCACTAATAATTCGATTTGCAAGTTCATTCGCGGCATGAAGTGATTTGCTCTCTGAATAGATTCTGATAATTCGCTCCGTATTGCTCTTGCGCAAGTGCACCCATTCTTTACCGATGTATATTTTAACGCCATCTGTTGAATCAACTTCTTCGTGCGCATACTTCTTGGCCATTTCAGAAAGTACGTTATCAACATCAATTTCTGGAGTCAATTGAATCTTATTTTTTGAGATCGTGTACTTTGGATAACTATCTCTCAATTCAGAAACTTTCATATTTTTTTCAGCGAGAAGCGATAGGAACAAAGCAATTCCAACCAAAGAATCACGTCCATAATGGAGTTCAGGATATATCACACCTCCATTTCCTTCGCCTCCGATAACAGCATTCTCCGCTTTCATCTTTGTAACGACGTTTACTTCACCAACAGCCGAAGCATAGTATGTTTGTCCAATCGACTCAGTAATGTCTCTTAGAGCTCTTGTAGAGGAGAGGTTTGACACTGTACTGCCTGGCGTTTTACTCAATACGTAATCCGCAACAGCGACGAGTGTGTATTCTTCGCCAAACATAGATCCGTCTTCACAAACTATTGCCAATCGATCGACATCTGGATCGACAGTGAAACCTAAGTCTGCGCCTGTTTCTTTAATCTTCGCCGAAAGATCCTGTAAATGTTCAGGGAGCGGTTCTGGATTGTGCGGAAACTCACCAGTTGGGTCGCAATATAATTTTGTAATATTCTGCACTCCTAAAGCTTCCAACATTGCTGGAACGAATATTCCGCCTGTAGAATTTACGGCATCGACAACGACAGAAAAATCGGCAGCTTCAATTGCTTCTTTATTGATCACATCAAGTTCTAAAATCGCATCAATGTGTTTTTGTAAATAAGAATCGTCGTTTGTTACGTGACCAAGATCATCCACTTCGGCGAAATCAAAATCTTCATTGTCTGCAATTGATAATACAAGTTCTCCATCGCTACCCGAAATGAATTCACCTTTTTGATTCAATAGCTTAAGTGCGTTCCATTGTTTTGGATTGTGGCTTGCTGTTAGAATGATTCCCCCATGTGCACCTTCAATTGGCACAGCAACTTCAACTGTTGGAGTAGTGGACAGTCCCAAATTAATCACATCGATCCCCAATCCAACCAACGTTGAAGAAACAAGATCAGAAATCATTTGTCCAGAAATGCGAGCATCACGACCGATTACCACTTTTACTTTGGCATTTGGGTTGCGTCGAATTAACCAAGTACCAAAGGCTGCTGCAAATTTAACTGCATCGACAGGTGTTAGGCCTTCGTTCACTTTACCTCCGATGGTTCCGCGAATTCCTGAAATAGATTTTATTAAAGTCATATTAGAATGATTTTTTTAGCGCGATCATTTTCATGCAGGCAATGGCACATTCAATTCCTTTATTCCCGTGTTTACCCCCCGAACGATCAATGGATTGTTGCAAGGTGTTGTCTGTAAGAAGACAAAATGAAACAGGAATATTGTACTTAAGATTAACATCTTTTATTCCTTGTGCTGCTCCGTCACAGACAAAATCAAAGTGTTTTGTTTCGCCTTGGATGACTGTTCCAATAGCGACAACGCCGTCAATAGTTCCGCTTTCACACATAAATTGACATCCCAATGGAAGTTCGAAAGCACCAGGGACGAATCGCACGATGATATTTTCTTCTTTAACGCCATTATCTGTCAAGGCTTGTTTTGCGCCTTTGAGTAAATTCAACGTTATGTTTTCGTTCCATTCAGAAACAACAATGCCGATCGTGAAATCGGCACCGCTTGGAATAAATTCTTTATTGTATTCTGATAAATTACGACCTTCTGTAGCCATAGATTATGTTATTTAAATTTGACTCTTCGCTCTAGCGTAGAATTTATCAATACTATTTGAGTTAGCAAATTGAGGATACATATCTTTGATTCGTTTGTAGCTCTTTGCTGCCATTTTGAAATCTTTCACTTCTTCAGCACAAAGTGCTGCTTTCTTCAAATAGAAAGGGGTAGTGAAATCGTTATCGATCGTGTTGGCTACTTCCAAATAAAGATTTGCTGCTTCCGTGTATTTCTCCATTTCAGAAAGGCAATCTGCTTTAAGTCCGATTGCCATCAAAGCAACATAAGTGTCTTCAACGTCAACTCCTTCTAAATCTTCGATTGCTTTTTTGTATTCCCCTTTGTTCATCAATTGACGGGCATAAACGAATTGAGCAATCTCTCCACCAATGTAACCGTCGTATTTTTCTTTGACAGGTTTCAACGCTGTTAAGGCTGCATCAGTAGAATCAGCAACGGCAAGGTTCAATCCTGGCCAGTACTTATCTTTTGACTCTTCGTTCGTAGGATACCAAATGAATTGAAGGTATATGAAGTAGCCCAAAGCCAATATTGCTGCGCTACCAATAATCATTGTGACTAATCTAAGCGTCTTATTCGTCTTAAATTGATTCTTTAATTCTTCTCTTGATAAATTTTCTAACATTTTACTATATTAAGCGCTGCAAAAATAAGTTTTTTTTTTCGATAAAGAAGTATGACTTGATAGAAGTTATTGAACAAAATGGACTAATTTTGTTTTGATGCATCTAGAGAACTTACATCTTATCAATTTTAAGAATTACGAAGAAGCCGAAATTCAGTTGTCTGATGGTATCAATTGCTTCGTAGGAAACAATGGCGCCGGGAAAACTAATATCCTTGATGCTGTTCACTATTTGAGTATTTGTAAGTCGTACATGAATGTTATTGACAAACAAAATATTCGATTCGATCAACCCTTCTTTTCAATTCAAGGACAATGGCATAAGGATGATGCTAAAATTGCGATTCATTGTGCGGTTAAAGTTGGGTCGAAAAAGGTTTTTAAGCGGAATAAGAAGGAATACGAAAAACTTGCGGATCATATTGGTCAATTTCCGGCTGTAATGATTTCACCTTACGACAGGGATTTAATTTCCGAAGGTAGTGAGCTGAGAAGACGGTGGATGGATGGGATTATTTCTCAGTTCGACAGACGCTATCTTGATTCTATTCAAAAATACGCAAAGGTCATCGCACAGCGGAATGCCTTGCTGAAAAATATGGCAGAGCATCGTATGTTTGATCGTGATTCCATTGAGATTTGGGACCACCAAATGATCGAACTTGGATTGGATATTTTTGAGAAAAGAAAGTCGTTTTTAAATGAATTTATCCCTGTTTTCCAAAAGCATTACGACGCAATTGGACATGTCGATGAAGAAGTTCATTTAGTCTATAAATCTCAATTGTCAGATGCACTATTTGTTGACCTGCTTAAGCAATACGAGAAAAAGGATGCGTACACGCGCTATTCAAACGCAGGGGTTCACCGAGATGATTTGGTTTTTCAAATTAAAGGCCATCCTGTAAAGAAATTTGGTTCACAAGGCCAACAGAAATCGTTTATAATTGCACTTCGATTGGCACAATACGAATGGCTGAAAAACCATTTAAATACACAGCCCGTGTTGCTCCTTGATGATATTTTCGATAAATTAGACCATACAAGGGTAGAACGTCTGATGAAATTGGTCAGTGATCAGTTTTTTGGACAAGTGCTTGTTACGGATACAGACATCGAGCGGGTAGAAAAGATCTTCTCTGAAAGTAATCTCGAATGTAAAGTTTTCCAAGTTGAAGAAGGTGATGTGAGCGAACTTGGGGTTAAATTGACATTGAATGAGTGATTTGAAACGTACATCGAATGAGGCTCCGTTAAAGGAAGTGCTCGACCGTTGGCTTAAAGCTTATGGTTATGAAGGCAAAATGAAAGAAATCGAAATTATCGAGTCTTGGCCGGAAATGATGGGTACTGCTGTTGCTCATAGAACGAAGGATATCTATATCAAGAATAAGAAACTCTTTCTAAAAATGGAATCTGCCGTAATGCGAGATGAATTGTCACACGGAAAGCAAGTTATTATTCAACGAATCAATGAACAGGCAGGATTTGAGATGATTAATGATGTTTGGTTTGGGTAGGCTAGTCAGTCGCAAGCTTCTTTTGGAGCGTTCGTTCCTCACCTTTAGAATCTAGATTTTAGACGTTTCAACTTCTAACCTCTAATAATCTAAAATCTAAACCCAAGCTTACAAAAAAGGAATCGACTATGGCAAAGTCACTTCTTGTCTGCTTGAACTATAAGCACTAAAATACCCCAATGCATCATTGTTCCAATTCGAAGTTGGATTTCCAGGAGCAGCAGATGTTGATCCTCCCACAATGCTAGCTGCTTCGTTGAGGTAATTGTATATTTCTTCATCAATTGATAACAATTCAAGGCCAACAACATCCAAAGAATCTACTTGAGGACCGCCGAATAACGGCCGTGACTGGTAGTTTCCATCGGTCAATGCGTCATCTTGAGTAAAGCCTTCATCAAGTCGATTAAACTCGGTTCCGTTAACAGTGAATCTCGCCGCATAGAAATTTACGGTATCGGCAGGGTCTAAGAAGTTTATGACCATCACAAATCCTTCATCAAATCCAAATCCACCTTCAAACCAATCGTACGCGATAGTATCCATAATTACAGGGCTAGCCATTTTACTGCTCGCTGAGTAAGAAATACCATCTGCAACTACATTTAAACTATATATGGTATTGAACTGAGGCGCATAATTTGTTAAGGTATAATCTCCGTTTGACGAAAAAGGAACGGATTGACTCGTACCATTTTGATCAGTTATTGTCACCGTTGCATTGTCAACAGTTGGAACTGCTTCAGAACCGAAATAATTAACGGTTTTCGATATTCTGACACGAACTGTACTGTCTTCAGCAGCGTAATTTGCTTCAATAACGATTGATGGGTTCGCAGAATTCAAATCGAGATCAATGTCTTTTTGACAAGAACTAAAAGTCGCGACTGCAATAAGGATGTATAATATATTTTTCATAATTACTTAATATTAAAGTTCCAAGTAATCGCTGGGATTAGCTTAAATAATGTTGTCTGTACTGCTTTTTGAGGTCCGTTCGGTGCATCAGGATCTTCTGGCTCAAACGTAATTGAAAAAGCATTTTCTCTCCCGTATGCATTGTATACAGAGAAGTTCATGTTTGATTCAAATCTCTTTTTCTCTTTATGGTACCATGTCAATCCTAAATCCAAACGGTGGTAATCAGGCATTCTGTATCCATTTCTCTCTGTATACAATGGAATAAAAGTGTTGTTTACACTGTATCCACCTGACGGAAATGTTACAGCATCTCCAGTATAGTAAATCCAAGTTGCCGATGCAGCAAGAGACTTATTGATTTTAAACATCGCAACTACCGCGATGTCATGAATTCTATCTTGACGCGCTGAGAATTCTTTTCCCCCATCTATTTGATCAAACGTTCTTAAAGATCTAGAAAGTGTGTAGCTGATCCAACCTGTGAACCTCCCTTTCGTTTTTCTCAATTGAATTTCAAGTCCGTATGCACGTCCTTTTCCATAAACAAACTCACCTTCGACTTCATCATTTAAGAAGCTATTCGCTCCGTTTTTGTAATCAATTTGATTCTGCAAAAACTTGTAGTAAATCTCACCGGACAGTGCGTACATGTTATCCTTCAAGTTGTGGTAATATCCGGCCGCAATCTGATCTGCGATCTGCGGGTTTACATTGTTTGAACTTGGCACCCAGATATCTGTTGGGCTTGAAGAAGTCGAGTTTGATACTTGGTGTAAGTATTGGAAGTTACGGTTGTAACTCATTTTAATGGAGTTCTTTTCAGTCAAAATATAACTTGCAGATAAACGCGGTTCCAAACCGTTGTGGTATTTAATGGTTTCCCATTTATCAAATTCGGTTGTTGTAGCCGTCCCGTTTTCAGCGAAATCATATCTGTTTCCGTCACCGATTAAATTAAATCCAGAGTAACGCAAACCGTACATCAGGTTGAGACGGTTTCCAACTTTGTGCGTGTTTTGGATGTATGCTCCCATTTCAATAGCGTACCTTGAGTCAAGAACTAATTCGTTGAAAGATTCATTTCCACCAGTTAAAGCACCTGGTTTGAATGTGTGGTGGATGCCATTTAATCCAAATTTAAGTGTATTGTTTTGATTGGCGTAATACGTAAAGTCTTGCTTTACATTCCAATCTTGAATCGACGATTGAACACCAAATGAATCGTCTTCTCCTTCTGCTCCAATATTAAAAGCGTAATCGAAATTACTATATACTAGTGACGTATTAGAGAAGAGTTTTTGATTGATAATGTGGTTCCATCTTAATGTCCCCGTTGCATTTCCCCAGTTGAATCCAAAATCATCTCCAAATCCAAAATTGTCTCTTCCAAAATATCCAGAAAGGAAAATTCTGTCTTTCTCGCCTAACTTGTAATTAGCTTTCATATTTAGGTCATAGAAGAACAAAGAGGTATTTTGGATTTGCTCATCTTTTGACAGTTTTAAGAATATATCAACATAGCTTCGTCTTCCTGAAATGATGAATGATCCTTTGTCTTTTACGATTGGACCTTCGACAGTTAAACGCGATGAGATCAATCCAATCCCACCCGATGCTTCAAACTGTTTCTTGTTACCATCGCGCATCTTAACATCCATAACCGATGATGCTCTTCCACCATATTCTGCAGGAATTCCTGACTTGTAAAGCGCTACATCCTTAATTGCATCTGAGTTGAATACTGAGAAGAAACCAAGTAGGTGAGAAGCGTTATAAACCGGAGCCTCATCAAGTAGAATAAGGTTTTGATCAGCACCACCGCCACGAACGAAGAATCCAGCGTTCCCTTCACCAGCTCCTTTTACACCAGGAGTCAACTGAAGTGTTTTCATTATATCTTTTTCTCCGAAAAGAACAGGGATTGTTTCAATATCCTTTGGTGTTAATTTCGTTACATTCATTTCGGCAGACGTAATATTGTTATTTCCTTTTTCTGCCTTAACAATAACATCTCCAAGCTCTTGAATTTCACTCGGGACATTTAATTCCAAATCAATTGACATGTCCTTGTCGAGTTCAATCTTAACTTCTTTCTGATCAAATCCAGAAGAACCAAAGACCAATGTATATAATCCTTTTTCAAGGGTTAAGGAGTAAAACCCGTAAGCATTTGTTATAGCGCCAACGTTCGTCAATTCTTTTACACGAACTGAAGCTCCGTATAAATCCTCTCCATTCGTAGAATCTTTAACAGACCCACTTATCGTAAAATTTTGTGCGAGAAGTGATGAGCT
>TARA_B110000459_G_scaffold75161_1_pt1 | contig 21527 bp, 35 predicted proteins | sample TARA_B110000459 | Tara Oceans TARA_B110000459 (sample SAMEA4398296) | marine metagenome | biome: Polar Biome; feature: [SRF] surface water layer (ENVO:00010504); material: water (ENVO:00002006), including particulate matter (ENVO:01000060) such as... | depth 5 m | reverse complement strand
GACGAAGATGAAGACGAGGATGATGACGAAGACGAGTAAGTCTTAGTCTAGTAATCTTATGCCTTCTTTCGTATATGTAGGAATGATTCTTTTAGCTCTGGGTGGTGCTGGTGCATGGTACTATGACACCACTCAGACTAAGATCGAAACATTAACAGCGTACAACGCAACGCTGACCGCCAATGTTGACAAACTTGAAGAAGTCAATATTACAAATATAGCAACCATCGAGCGTATGGAAGCTAATGTAGAGCGTCAACGAGAACAATACAATCAACTTCAAGAAAACTTTAGTAAGATTCGTTCTCAAAACAACCAACTCAAAGACAGATTAGGTAAGCATGATCTAGGAGCACTTGCTGCTGCTAAGCCAGCCTTAGTTGAAAGAGTTGTGAATAATGCAACAGGTAAAGCAAATCGTTGTTTCGAATTGTTATCTAATGCACCGTTAACTGAAAAAGAAAGGAGCGCAAAGAATGGTAAAGCATTTAACAGCGAGTGCCCTTGGATTTATGATGATCTTGTCTCTAGTGGCGTGCTCGTCGAACCCAGTAGCACCCCCAGCGAAGATAATAACGCAAACTGAATACGTAACACCTCCAAAACCTATAGTTCCTAATGCCGATGCCTTATCGCTTCGGGATGTAGAATTTGTTATTATAACCCCAGAAAATATAGATGAAGTCTTTGAAAGCCTTAAAAACGATAAAGTCTTATTTGCAATAACTGCAGATGGATATGAAAACATCGGTTTAAATCTTAGTGATGTCAGAGCATATATACAGCAACAAAAAAGTATAATTATTATGTATGAGAATGCATTTGATGAATAAATAGGTATGAAAGCATATTATGTAGAAGGTAGTGACCCTGTGATTAATAGTAATTTCAGGGTTTTTTCTATTTAAATCGGGGAATCTAAAATCAAATGGTAGATAAGCATACTAATTTAAGTACTGATGTCGCCTTAATAAAAAAAGACATTAAGCAAATCGAGAGATTCTTTGCAAAGTTTGATACTGCGCTAGAGACTATGGCCGAAGTGAGCCAAAAAGTTGCGGTAATGGATGCTATGGCCGAGAACACTGCTGAGAAGTTAGATCAGTTAGAGGAACGTATGGCTGAGCATAAAGCAGAAGATAAGCAGCGCGCCGACGTCCTGCATCGTCGACTAGAAGCACAAAGAATTTCATCACGAACCGACCACCAAGTACTAGCAGACGAAACAAAGCACGACCGTAAAGCCCGCAACGCAGAAATAATGACCCAGCTTGGTAAAATGAATGGATCATTAGATATACGTTTAAGCAAGATAGATGACAAAATCAGTGTACTAGAATCATGGCGGTGGTACGTTATGGGTATTGGTGCCGGTCTAGTGGTGTTATTTGCGGAAATTAACTGGTCTATGCTAATTGGTAGTTGACACACAGCCGATCTTGGTGTATAATAAATCTATAATTTAAAAATACATGCAAATATAGTAAATATATGTGTACAAACCACCATTTGTGTGGTATAATATACTTATACATGTAAACATTGTGGATATAATATGGCTGAATTCATCGACATACAATACGCGCAGCTGCTGTCTGGTCGTCTTGAACACTTTAAGATCAAACACACTAACCCGTATAAAATTAATTTTAGGTGCCCTATATGCGGTGACTCACAGAAGAGTCGCTCTAAGGCCCGTGGATGGCTTCTAGAAAGAGACAATAAGTTCTCCTATTATTGCCATAACTGTGGCGCTAGCCAAGGGTTTAACTTCTTTCTCAAGACTGTAGATCCTATGTTGTATAATGATTACATAGCAGAAAAGTTTGTAGCTAATACTACAGTTAAAGATACCGCTACTAAAGAAACAGACTTTAAAACAAAAGCACCAGTATTTAAAGTTGATCCTCTCAAAAAGCTTAAAAAAGTAAGTCAATTACATCAAGACCATCCTATAAAAAGATATGTAACCAGCCGTCAGATTCCTCCACAGCATCATTACAGAATGTTCTTTGCTCCTAAGTTTATGACTTGGATTAATGAAATCATTCCTAATAAGTTTGATCCGGATAAGATCGGTAAAGATGAACCGAGACTTGTAATTCCTTTCTTAGATGAAAAGGGTAAAGTGTTTGGTGTCTCTGCTCGTGGGTTTAATCCTAAAGGAATCAGATATATAACTATAATGTTTGAAGAAAGACCAAAAATCTTTGGCTTAGATAAAGTTAACCTTGAGCATCCTTATTATATTGTTGAAGGTGCACTAGATAGTATGTTTCTTGAAAATGCTATCTCTATGAATGGCGCTGAAGGCAATGGTAACTCAGCAAATGAAAATGCTATATACGTATTCGATGCTGAGCCACGCAATAAAGAAATTCATAAACGTATGGAACGAGTAATTAAGAATGGTTACAGAATTTGCATATGGCCTGATAATGTTCCGGGTAAAGACATTAATGATATGCATCTGCAAGGTGCTAATGTTGAGAAGTTAATCGAAGATAATACCCATAAAGGGCTACAGGCGCAATTGAAATTCCAAGCATGGAGAAAAACATGATTAGAGCAATACTAGCTCACGATAAAGAATGGGGTATTGGCAAAGACGGAGGATTACCTTGGCCAAAGAATAGTGAAGATCTAAAATGGTTTAAAGAATCTACGAGCCAATCAGCAGTTGTTATGGGAAGAAAAACTTGGGATAGTCTTCCATTTAAATTACCCGATAGAGTGAATGTTGTTATAAGTTCAGATAAAACAATAACAGGTCCAGATGAAATATACAGTAATCAATTTAAAGAGCAAATCGTTGAATTGAGTTATGACTTGCCTATCTGGATTATTGGCGGTGAACAGATTGTAACACAATGCTTAGATATTATTGACGAGCTTTGGCTAAATGAAGTAGAAGGTAGTTACGATTGTGATACCTTTTTAGATGAAGAAAGAATTAAGAAAATGTTTTTACCAGAAGCAAAAGAAGTGAAGAGCTTCGGAACAATAACAAAATGGACATTGAATGAAAAATTATCATAGACTGCTTATGAACATACTAGAAACTGGGCAAGATGTAGAAGATCGCACAGGTACTGGTACAAAATCAATTTTTGGTGCTCAGATGAGATTCAATCTACAAGATGGATTTCCTGCAGTCACTACAAAAAAATTAGCTTGGAAATCAGTTGTTGCTGAGCTATTATGGTTTCTCGAAGGAAGTACAGACGAACGTCGTCTTGCTGAACTTACATATGGTAAAGATAGATCAGCGTTAGTTGATAAGGGTACTATATGGACTGCAAATGCCGATAAACAGGGAGTAGCGCTAGGCTATGAGAATACTCCAACTAAAAAGGAGTTAGGACCTGTTTATGGGCATCAGTGGAGATCATTCGGAAAAATTGGTGAGTACTTCCCTGGAATTCCTGAGAGTGTTGATCAAATCAAATGGTTAGTAAACGAAATTAAAACTAATCCAAATAGCCGTAGATTAATTCTAAGTGCGTGGAATCCCAACCAAATAGATAAAATGGCTTTACCTCCTTGCCACACTATGGCGCAGTTCAGGGTATATAACGGTATGCTAAGCTGTCAAATGTACCAGAGGTCAGCAGATGCATTCTTAGGGGTACCCTTTAATATCGCCTCATATGCTCTATTAACTCACATCATAGCCAACGAGTGTGGTCTTATGGTGGGTGATTTCGTACATACGTTTGGTGATGCTCATATCTACAACGATCATATAGATCAAGTTTATCAGCTGCTAGAACGAAGCCATTATTCGCTGCCAACTTTAGAGATCAATCCTGACTTTAAGTTATTACTTGAAAAAGGTGAGCAATATAAATTTGATGATATTGTTTCTTTTCAGTTGACAAACTATTTACATCATGATACAATAAAAGCTAAGATGGCAGTATAAATAGTTTACCAGCCCATAGTATATTATAAAAGGAATAAGAATGATACAAGCGATACAAGTGACGAAACGTGATGGGTCAAAGGAGCCATTAGACGTAGAAAAATTACACAAGGTAGTTTTTCATGCCTGTGACAACATTACCGGCGTTTCGCCATCAGAAGTTGAAATCAAAAGTCAGATTCAGTTTTTCTCTGGAATTACATCAAAAGAAATTCAAGAGACACTCATTAAAGCAGCAGCTGATCTTATCAGTGAAGAAACACCAAATTACCAAAATGTTGGTGGCAGGCTGATTAACTACGCGTTGCGTAAAGAAGTCTATAATGGTTATGAACCAATCGCTGTAAAAGCTTTAGTTGAAAAGAATATTGACCGTGGTTTCTACGATCCTGAATTGTTATCATATTACACCGATGAAGAGTGGGATAAAATCGATGGATTTGTTAAACACGAGCGTGATGAAAACTTAACCTATGTTGCTATGGAACAACTACGTGGTAAGTATCTTTGTCAAAATAGAGTAACAGGCGAGATATTTGAAACACCTCAAATGTGTTATATCCTTATTGCTGCAACATTGTTTAATGAGTATCCGTCAGAAACAAGAATGCAGTATGTAAAGGATTATTACGATGCTATTTCTCTACACGATATTAGTTTGCCAACTCCTGTTATGGCTGGTGTTCGTACGCCGCAACGTCAATTCAGTAGTTGTGTTCTTATTGAAACTGGCGATTCTCTGGACAGCATTAACGCTACTGCATCTGCCGTTGTAAAGTATGTAAGCCAAAAAGCTGGCATCGGTATTGGTGGTGGTTCAATTCGAGCAATTGGTACTCCTATTCGTAAAGGTGATGCATATCACACAGGTGTTATTCCTTTTTATAAGCACTTCCAATCTGCTATTAAATCTTGTTCACAAGGTGGTGTACGCGGTGGTGCTGGTACAATCTATTATCCTATCTGGCACTTCGAAGCAGAAGATCTTCTTGTATTGAAAAACAATAAAGGTACCGAAGATAACCGTGTACGTCATATGGATTATGGTGTACAGTTTAATAAGTTGATGTACGAACGTTTGATTACTGGTGGCAATATCACATTGTTTTCTCCAAGTGATGTTCCTGGTCTATATGAATCATTCTATGCAGACCAAGCAAAATTCCGTGAGTTGTATGAAACAGCAGAACGTAATACACGTCTTCGTAAAAAGACTATTCCTGCATCTCAATTATTCTCTGCATTTATGGAAGAGCGTAAAAACACAGGTCGTATCTATTTACAAAATGTTGATAACGCAAACGATCATGGATCATTCTTACCAGAATTAGCTCCTATCCGTCAATCAAATCTTTGTGCTGAGATTGATTTGCCAACTAAACCTCTCAATGATATTAATGATCCTGAAGGTGAGATTAGTCTTTGTACTTTAAGTGCAATCAACTGGGGTAATGTTCGTTGCCCTGCAGACTTTCAGAAAGCTTGTGAGCTTGCAGTTCGTGGTTTAGACGCGTTGCTAAGTTACCAAAACTATCCTATTGTTGCTGCACAGCTATCCACAGAGAAGCGCAGACCCATTGGAGTAGGCATTATTAACTTTGCTTATTGGATGGCAAAGCATGATTTATCTTATCAGGATATCACTCCAGAGGGCCTAGAGTTAATCGATGAGTACGCCGAGGCTTGGGCTTATTATCTTACTAAAGCTTCTGCTGATCTAGCAATTGAAATGGGTACCATCTCTGGAATTAATGAAACTAAATACGGTCAAGGCATTACACCTAACCAGACATATAAGAAAGATCTTGATGAATTGGTTAAGCATAAAGAACGTCAAGACTGGAAAGGTTTACGAAAGCAACTTAAAGCAACAGGTATTCGTAACTCTACACTAATGGCTCTTATGCCATCTGAAACATCAGCTCAAATTGCAAACGCTACAAACGGTATTGAACCACCTCGTTCACTTATTTCTGTTAAGCAATCTAAGCACGGTGTTCTTAAGCAAGTAGTTCCTGAGTACAGGCGTTTAAAGAATAAATATGATTTACTATGGGATCAAAAGTCTCCTGAGGGTTACTTAAAGATTATGGCCGTATTGCAAAAGTATATCGATCAAGGTATCTCTGTTAATACAAGTTACAATCCAGTATTCTTCGAAGATGAAAAGATTCCTATGAGTGTTTTGCTACAACACTTATTGATGTTCTACAAATATGGTGGCAAGCAACTTTATTACTTCAATACTTTCGACGGTCAAGGTGAACTTGATACAGATAAAATGACTGAAGCACCTTTAGCACAAGGCGAAATTGATGATGAAGATTGTGAGTCTTGTAAAATTTAATTAGTTAACCAAAGGCGAAGACGCTATGGCCTACAGCAAGGAAGTATTAGATCATTATGAAAACCCAAGAAATGTTGGGACTATGGACGATAACGACAAAAACGTAGGAACTGGAATGGTTGGAGCTCCAGCCTGCGGAGATGTAATGAGATTACAAATTAGAGTTAACGATGATAATGTTATTACTGACGCTAAATTTAAAACATATGGATGTGGTTCAGCAATCGCATCAAGCTCTTTACTAACAGAATGGGTTAAGGGCAGAACACTTGACGAAGCAGCAGCTATTAAGAACACTGAATTAGCAGAAGAATTAGCATTACCGCCGGTGAAAATCCATTGCTCAGTGCTTGCAGAAGATGCAATTAAAACTGCAGTTAAAGCGCTAAAAGAAAAAAGAAATATAAATTAAGTATTGACATTATTCCAATATATGTTAATATATAAACATAAGCAATATGTGCAAAGGAAATATAAATGAGCGTTTTTGACTCAAACAACCGCGTCGACCATACTTCAGTTTCGTCTTTTCTAGACCCAACAGGTGGGCCAACAATTCAACGGTACGATACACTAAAATATAAGCAATTCGATCAGTTGACAGACAAGCAGTTGGGGTTCTTTTGGCGCCCTGAAGAAGTAGATATCTATCAAGATGCAAAAGACTTTAAGTCATTAACTGAACATGAACAACATATCTTTACTTCTAATTTGAAACGACAGATTTTGTTGGACAGTGTTCAAGGTCGTGCACCTGCAGAAGCGTTTGGTTCTATTGTTTCTTTGCCTGAGCTTGAGAACTGGATCATTACTTGGACATTTTCAGAAACAATTCATAGTCGTTCTTACACTCATATTATTCGTAACATTTATTCAAATCCGTCTAAGATCTTTGATGAAATGCTTAATGTTAAAGAGATTGTAGATTGTGCAGATTCTATCTCAGGTTATTACGATGATTTAATTGAGATGGCAGGTTATTATAATCTTTTGGGCGTCGGTACACATACTGTTAATGGTAAGAAAGTTGTAGTAGATCTATATCAACTAAAGAAAATGTTATATCTCACATTGATGAGTGTTAACATTCTTGAAGGTGTTCGCTTCTATGTTTCGTTTGCATGCTCTTGGGCATTCGCTGAATTGAAGAAGATGGAAGGTAATGCTAAAATTATTAAGCTTATTGCTCGTGATGAAAACCTTCACCTTGCCTCTACTCAAATGATGCTAAAATTGCTTAAGCAAGAAGATAAAGACTTTGTAAAAATTGAAGAAGAAACCCGTGATGAATGTACTCAAATGTTTGTTGATGCAGTAGATCAAGAAAAAGAATGGGCTAACTATCTGTTTAAAGATGGCTCAATGATTGGTCTTAATGCTGAATTGCTACACCAGTATATTGAGTTTATTGCTACTCGTCGTATGACTAATGTAAAACTGCAATCACCATATAGCATTAAGAACAACCCACTGCCTTGGACACAAAAGTGGATCTCTGGAGCTGATGTACAAGTTGCACCACAAGAAACAGAAATTACATCTTATGTACAAGGTGGAACAAAGCAGGATGTTGATAAAAATACATTCACTGGATTCAGTCTGTGATGTACGATGAATACTTTGATCGAAAAATAGAAGAATTTAAAGGTGACGGAAGATACAGAGTATTCAATGATATTCTTAGAGAGCGGGGAGACTTTCCTCGCTCAATCTGGTATGGAAAGTACGCACCAAAAAATATAGTTAATTGGTGTTCAAACGATTATCTTGGTATGGGACAAAACACACACGTAGTAAGTGCTATGCATAGTGCTTTAGACCAAACAGGATCTGGTTCTGGTGGTACTCGAAACATCGGTGGTAATACTCATTATCATGTCACATTAGAAAAAGAATTAGCTAACTTACATCAAAAACAATCTGCGTTATTATTCACGAGTGCATATGTTGCTAATGAATGGTCTCTTATCGGATTAAGTAAAATTGTTCCTAATATTTGTTTTGTTTCTGATAGTCAAAATCATGCTTCATTAATTGTTGGTATGTCACATAGTCGTGCTCCTAAAAAGGTCTTTAAACATAATAACCTAGATGATCTAGAAGTACAACTCAAGGCCGCAATAAAAGAAAAATATATTCCTTGTATTGTATTTGAATCTGTTTATTCTATGGATGGTGATATTAGTCCAATGGAAGCTATATGTGATCTCGCAGATAAATATAACGCATTGACATATATTGACGAAGTTCATGCTGTTGGTCTATACGGAGAAACAGGCGGTGGTTACTGCCAAAAGCTAGGCTTATCACATAGGGTAGATATTTTAAATGGCACACTCGGAAAAGCATTCGGGGTACAAGGCGGGTATATTGTTGGGAATACTAATATTATTGATGCTGTTAGGTGTGTTGCTAGTGGGTTTATATTCACTACATCAACCAGCCCAGTCATTTGTGCTGGAGCCTTGGCATCCATCAGATATCTCCGTGACAATCCTGCCCTAAGAGAAGAGCACCAGAAAAAAGCAAAACAATTAAAAGAAATGTTAATAGACGCAGATATACCAGTACATGAAAACTCGTGTACTCATATCGTGCCTGTTATGGTTAACGATGCATTTAAATGCAAGGAAGCCAGTGATCGCCTTCTAAACGAGTTTGGAATTTATATACAACCTATAAATAGCCCGACAGTCCCGCAAGGTACTGAAAGATTGCGAATCGCACCAACGCCGTATCATGATGAAGTTATGATGATACAATTAATTGAAGCGTTGAAGAAAATATTATAATGTTAAAAGGAAATACATATGAGTAAAATTAAAAAAGCATTTTGGTTTACATTAGGAATTATCCTAATTGGAGTGGCCTACTTGGGAGTTATTCTTCCGGGTCTACCTTGGAGTACACCAATTCTTGGCGCAACGTTCTGCTTTGCTAAGTCGAGCCCAAGATTCCACGCATGGATTATGAACCACCCGCGTTTCGGTCCATTCGTTACTAACTGGGGGACATATCGTGTATATCCCACAAAAGCAAAATATCTGATGGTATTCGTTATGAGTACATCATTAGTGGTATTTTTCTTAACAGTTGCAAACATTAAAGCTACAATCTATATGGCAATAATGTTTGGTTTGATTATAATTTGGGCAACACGATATCCTGGCTCAAAAGAAGAAGCGCAAAGACGAATAGACGCTGGCGAGAAAATTGGCTGGCTAAAATAAATCTATAAAGATCTGGGAAGATCTACTAACGTGACTCTGGGAAATAAGAGTCCATAATGGAAAGGTTCAACAAGGATGAAACTATTAACAAGCGCCCTAGTGTGCTTATCGCTTACAGCGACAAATGTGTATGCCGGCGGACATGAAAAAGAAGAAGAAAAAAAGTCCGGTATTTTTTATGATGGCAACATTGAAATGTATATCGATGGAGAATGGCCAGAAGGTGATATGAGTTCTCGAGCAGAAGTATTTGCAGGGTTTCAGACAGAACTTGACGGTGGTCCAGTTACTTGGGCTGGCGCTGGTGCGAGATACGATACTAATTACTCGTTAGATCGCACATTAGATGACACAATTCAAGAAAAACAACTTGGTTTTGGTATCGGTAATACTAGAGTATATATTGGTGAAACAGACGCTCAACGTTTAGGTTTTGCAAAAACATCTAAAATGGGTGCACCAGTAATTATTATTGAACCAAATTCGCGTATCGACCATAAAGAAAAAGTAGTAGTTACTTTTGGTGGATGGGAAAATAACGATGAGTTTAAGTTTAACCAATATCGTTTAAAGCGTGATATGCCGTTTGGTGGTGTAGTTGGATGGGATCCAGAATCTAAGACTATGTATGCAGGTGCAACAGCACGCGTATCTATTCTTGATGTCTCATACATGCAAATCAGTACAGATGGCAAAGCAACACAACGTGGTTATAGTGTTGGCACATCATTCCATCGTATGGGAGTACCTGTTGCTCTAGGAGTAGAACAATGGGATGACGGCGGGCAAGTTCGTAGAGATTACGGTATGATGTACAATGTAAGTAAAGAAGTTATGCTTACAGCGCACAGAGTTGAAGACGATGATATCGGTTTTACATATAACTACTTTGGCGCACTTTATAATCAAGGTCCAATGGAATACGGTTTATGGTTCCACCAGGATAAAAAAATGGTAGGCCGTTATGGTAATGCCGATTTCGATGATAGCCTTAAAGCTACAATCAAATATAAATTCTGATTATAAATAAACTTAATACGGCGATCACCTCTGTTTAACAAGTGATCGTCTTTTTACAATGTTATTGATGACGGAGATATTATGAGCAAAAGAATCCTTATTACAGGTGGCGGCGGTTTTATAGCCCACCATCTGATTAATCAAGTACTAAAACAAACTGATTGGGATATTGTTACTGTAGATCGTTTAGACTATAGTGGTAATCTTAATCGTTTACACGACCTCTTACAAGAGCGTACCCCAGAAGAACGTAAACGTCTTCGCACAATCTTCCATGATTTAAAAGCAGAATTTAACCCAATGCTCGTTGCAGACATTGGGCCGTGTGATATTATTGCTCACTTAGCAGCAGGCTCTCACGTAGATCGGTCTATTGACTTCCCTATGGAATTTGTTATGGACAACGTTGTTGGCACATGCAACATTTTAGAGTTTGCACGTAAACAAGAAAACCTCGAGCGTTTCCTATATTTCTCAACAGATGAAGTATTCGGTCCTGCTCCTGACGATATTAAATATGACGAATATGATCGTTATAATTCTACCAATCCTTATTCTGCTTCTAAGGCAGGAGCTGAAGAGCTTTGTGTAGCATACCAAAACACATATGATATGCCGATCTATATTACGCATACAATGAATGTGTTTGGCGAGCGTCAACATCCTGAGAAATTCATTCCTATGACTATTCGTAATGTACGGGATGGTGGTCTAGTAACAATTCACTCTAATGCAACAAAAACAGTTGCTGGTTCACGACATTATATTCATGCTGAAGATGTGGCAGATGCTACACTATTCTTGCTTAAGCACGAAGGTACATTAAACATTACAAATAACAATGGTGTTAAGTGTCCTAAGTTTAATATCTGTGGTGCTACTGAATTAGATAACTTGGAATTAGCACAAATGATTGCTGAAGCACAAGGTAAAGAATTAAATTATCAATTTATGGATTTCCATAGCTCTCGGCCAGGACACGATCTTCGATATGCCCTAAGTGGTGATAGAATGAAAGCAATGGGATGGGAACCTAAGCCAGTACATGAACGTATTGCTGAGGTGGTTAAATGGACACTAGAAAATAGACGGTGGTTAGACATATGAATATTAAAGAATGGGACGTATTGATTGATAAAGAATACGAGAACACAAAAAATACAAAATCTGATATTGACGAGCATGTCTTTGATCTATTAACTTTAGCTCAAGACTGCACACACGTTACAGAGTTTGGTAGCCGTTTCGGAGCAAGTACTAGAGCTTTCTTAAAAGCTCCTGTAAGTCTTAGAGCATATGACTTAGATCTTCATACACCACTTATGGATCTATTTAAGATTGCTCGTAAGGTTGGTAAAGATGTAGAATATCAAAAAGCAAACACTCTTGAACTTCTTATTGAACCAACTGATATGATCTTTATTGATACTTGGCACTCACAACAGCAATTACGAGCTGAACTAAAGCTTCATGCTAATGCTGCTCGTAAGTACTTAGCATTTCATGATACACATACATATGGTGTAAGAGATGAACAACAAGACTGGGCTGCAAATCCTGATCGTAAAGCAATGGCTAATCAAGGTTTGTTACCGGCAATTATTGAATTCGTAATTAATAACCCACATTGGCAATTTAGAAAGCACAAGCAAAATAATAATGGCTTGACTATATTGGAGAGAAGGAAGTAGAATGAAAATTGTAGATTGTTTTCCTTGGTTTGCTCCCTACGGAGAAGAACTACTTTATCTGCGTGTTAATCTGTTAAAAGATCACGTAGATAAATTTATCATTGTTGAATCAAACAAGACTCATAGCGGGCAGCCAGTGGAACGTAAATTTCCAGAGGTTGCTCGCAAGCTTGGTCTACCTATTGAAAAAATCATCTATGTAGAGCATGATATTCCTGAGACTGAAGATCTTGAAATACTAGAGATTGATAGACGTAATGCTAGTAACAACGCTAGTAACAAAGAATCTTTACTAGCACGTGTACGAGAACGTTTGCAAAAAGATGCTGTAATGTCTGCCATACGTGATTTTGATAAACGAGATGTGTTTATCTATGGTGACGCTGATGAAGTTATTGATCCTAAGCATATTAATTGGCTTGCTAAACAATGTCATAACCATCCGAATATTATTATTAAAGTACCATTAGTATATTTACAAGGTCGTGCTGATCTACGTATTCATCATAGAAATGATGTTCCAGTTATATGGAAGCGTGCTATGTTCTTTGCAACAAAGGAACAGTTATTACACTGTAAGCTTAGCAATATTCGATGTGGTAATATTTCTCTTGATGTTAGATTTCCTACACATGAAGGTATTCAACAAGAAGATATGGGTTGGCACTTTGCTTGGATGGGAACTAATGCACAAAGACAAACAAAAGCAGATTCTTTTGCCCACGCATTCGATAGCTTTAAATGGCACAGCGAAGGTGGATATTCAGATTATAAGCAATTCGTAGATACTACTGAACCTGTCGAAGGTAACATTGCTCCAGATAGTAACACAGATCATATTCTTAAAAGATATCCGCATAGCTCATTACCAGAAATTATCTTTGATACGCCGTTCGTTAAAGAATTCTTACTTCCTGAAGTGAATATTAAATCAGCATATGCATTTAATGATTGTAATTGTTATTGGTGTCAACAGTTAGAATGGCCTCTAATGTATGATCTTGAAAACACTGGTGATAAGCTTTGGTTTGAAGTACCAAGAAGTTGTTCTGTAACAATTAAAGAAAGTTTTCCTAAGCGTATTCAAGTAATGCGTGAAACAAGATTGTATAATACATTGGTTAAAGAAAAGAAGAAACCTATTATGATCTTTACTGATCCGATAGATCGTTTCATCTCGTTAATAAATGTTTACTTAACACCTAAGCAGCGATATTATGATTATGGTAAAGACATTTTTAGTTCTTTCGATGTAGATATTAATTTAATTTCAAAAGAAGAAAAGATTGATTTGTTCTTCCGTAATTTAAACAAGATTACTGGTGGGCAACAAGTACATCATTTCCATCCACAGTGTAGATTTGTTGATACTGAAAGCTTTGAAGATATCGAAGTAGTAAAACGTGAAGATGTTAATAAGTACTTTGATATTGATGTTGCACATAACGTTACTGATAAACAGATTACTGCTGAGGACTTCTCAGAAGAACAAATCGAATTTATTAAGCGTGCATATGCTAGTGATTACGCATTCTTTGAAAAATATGGAAAGAAAAATGCCAAAGCAAAAAATAAACGAAAGAACAGTTGAAGCTCTACACGCAGAGTTAGACTACAATAAAACAGAAAAAGCACTTGTTCTCAGAGAGAATGATTCTCTGAGGACAGAAAACATAATGCTTAAAGAGTTACTCACAGACATAACTTCACAAGAAGCTTGCTGGGCTGATGATGTACCCACAAAAACGTTGTTGTGGCGCTTAAAAAATATTCTAAATAACTTAAATTAACTGTTGACATTTGATTTCTGCTGTTGTATAATAAGATTATAAACAACATAGACAGGAATATGTATGATTGACTTAAGCTTTAAAAGTGTTACAAGCTTTGTAATTACAGCCACTATCGCTTTAGGTGGAGTTATTACACCTTTATATGCTAAATCGGTATTCGATGAGCAAGAAATCCAAAATGCTATTACAGCTGCTACTATAGCAGATACTAGATGTTTAGCTTTAAATATCTATTACGAAGCACGTAGTAGTAATCTTGCAGATAAAGCAGCAGTTGCTGATGTAGTCATAAATAGATCACAAGACCGTCGCTACCCAGAAACAATATGTGGTGTAGTAGAAGACGGATATGTTGCAGGACGTCGTGATTGCCAATTCTCTTGGTTTTGCGATGGCAAATCTGATGATCCACAAGATCTAGACCGGTGGATGGAAGCTCAATCGATTGCTTTCACTATGATTAATTTCGGCGAATATCGCGGGATTACAGAAGGCGCAACACACTATCACGCAACATACGTAAATCCATTCTGGGCTGATAGCTTGCAAATGGTTGGTACTATTGGAGCACACATTTACTACCGTTGGGAATAAAAAAATGACCACATTTGTTATAAGTGACACTCACTTTAACCATGCAAATATTCTAGAGTTTAAAGACTACTTGGGAAAACCTTGTAGGCAGTTTGATTCACCAGATCAAATGAACGAAGCAATGATGGATAACTGGGTTAGTACTGTTGGTCCAAAAGATACTGTTATCCACTGTGGTGACGTTCTTTTTGGCCACGATAAAGTAGACTGGATGGCTGCAAACTTTGCGAAGTTGCCGGGTAAAAAAAGACTTGTTCTTGGTAACCACGACAACGTAAAGCATCTTGCACCGTTCTTTAAAGATGTTCAACTGTGGATTGATATTCCTGGGTTTATCTTTACTCACACGCCATTGCATCCTTCTACTTTAGAAGAAAAGCACAGGTTTAAAGAGCAGAAGATAAACGTTCACGGCCACATACACACTAATCCGTCTCCGCCTGGACCGTATTTTTGTGCGTGTGTTGAGCAAATAAACTACACTCCTCTTAACATAGAGGAGATACCTAAGCTTCAATGAGAATGTTAATTGCGAGAATTTTTTTAATCTTGTGGTTAGCATTCTCTGTTAAACAAGACGACGATCTATACGGTACATTAATGAGTATTAGAAGAATGGCTGAATGTAGAAGACTTACAACAATTAAAAGGAATAATAAACTTGAAAAATGCTAAACAAGTAGATCTGATGGACCTAATAAAGCCACCTGTAGGACAGAACAGCCGAGTAATATCTAAGCAGTGCGTACAAATTCACGAATTCTATCTGAGCGGTGACATTGAGTCATCAGAAGATTATATTGATTGGTTCGATACAATCCGTAGTGCTCAAGAAAATGATATTTTAAAGTTTTATATTAACTCATCTGGTGGAGATTTATTCACTGCTATTCAATTTATGCGAGTACTTTCAGAAACTAAAGCATCTGTTGTTGTTTCAGTTGAAGGCGCATGTATGAGTGCAGCAACATTAATATTCCTACACGGTCATCAATTCGAAGTATCACCACACTCTATGTTTATGTTCCACAATTATTCAAGTGGAGTAATGGGCAAAGGTGGCGAAATGTATGATCGTCTTTCTCACGAAAAAAATTGGTCTGAAAAGCTATTGCGAGATGTTTATTCAGATTTCTTGACTGAAAAAGAAATTACTTCTATTCTAGATAACAAAGACATCTGGATGGATGGCGATGAAGTTATCAAACGCCTAAAGAAGAAAGTTAAAGTAATGGATAAACAATACAAAGAACAACAAAAAGAAGTTGACAATAAAGAGTAATTGTGTTATAATTAATCCATATTAATAAAACTGAGAGTGTACTTTGCTATGAATATCAAGCATCCATCATTGTTTAATACAGATTCCGTCGCGGACTTTTATTCTAAAAAAGATGGAGTACCCGTAACTTATGTCTGTACTACTGATTTAAGGAACAGCGATGTTCCCTTTGATGTCTTTTACAGATCTACTCCACACCCAGAGTTTGGTAATAATTACTTTGGTTTAACTCAGCGTAATAAACAGATGCTTATTACAGACGCAGATCTAGTAGAAGGTTTTGAGTTCGGTATGATAAAAGATGAAGATGGTAGCTTTGTTTATTCTTCTTCCCACCACGACTGTATTTTTGTTAATGATAAAATGATTGATGGCGGAAGAGAGTATATCAGATCTACAGGACTTGATGGAATTTACAAAATTAAAGCAGGAGAATTTTACGAATGCAAAAGTTAGATGAACGTTACGTAGTAGTAACAACAGTAAGTCAATTCAGGCAACGATATGCAATACCCGTGTCGGAGCTTCAAAAGCTTAATACTGAAATCGATATTAGTAGCGATGTAGTTAAGCAAGTTGAATGGGCGCAAGACTCAGTATCATGTGAAGATGTTAGGGAGTTTTCTCAGAAATGGATAGGCGAAACTATTATGGATACGTTTATTCTTGATGAAGAACGTGTGCTGAATTTGTTTGATAGAGACAACGACTATCTTAAGGAATGGACTAAGAAGCAAAAGTTAGAATTCTTTAAAGAATGGCAGGACAAGCCTAATGAGTAATTACTATCCTGACAAGTGGTGTTTAATAAAAATATCTGGTACTGATCCTCATTACAGAGTATTCGGCACTTGGTCAGGTGGCTACTTAGATGGTGATTCGTGGCGTATGAATAGTGGTATCACTAGCGTTACTGAAGACGATGATAAATACTATTTTAAAGGTTACTCTGGTTCGGTTTATGAATGCCATAAAGATACGTACGGTTCGAACATGTATGGATATGGTGTAATTAAAGGTTATTCTGATAAGACTTATGGTGATCTTTTTAGTCTAATTGAAGAAAAACCTAAAAATATTATGGGAATGGACTGGTTTATATGAATATTCAAATTTTTGGTTATGGGTTTGTCGGCAAAGCACATGCATTAGCATTTAGCCCAGACTATTCTATCTATGATCCAGCTCTGGGTTATACAGAAATTAACGATGATGCTGATGCTGTAATCATTGCTGTATCCACACCTTCTGCGTTTCCTAATAACGGCTGTGATATGGTCAACGTCTTTGATGCAATATCACAAGCACCGCATGTACCAATTCTTATTAAAAGCACTATTAGTCTTGAAGGTTGGAGACTAATTAAAGAGCAATTCCCTAATAAAGATATTACCTTTTCGCCTGAATTTTTGAGAGCAGAATCTGCTATGGAAGATTTTAAAGCCCAAGAGGTGTGTTATATTGGGGGTGATAATACTTTCTTTTGGAGTGGCGTATTAACTCGTCACCTCGGAGTTAGAGTAGAGATAGGTGAACCTGAAGCTTTGATTATTGCTAAATATATGCGTAATAGCTTTTTAGCCACCAAAGTTGCTTTCTTTAATCAAGTCTATGATTTATGCAAGAATCAAAACGTAGACGTTGATTATTCAGAGGTTTGTCACTTTATAACCGATGATCCTCGTATCGGCAACAGCCATACTTTTGTTACTGATGAGCGTGGCTTTGGAGGCCATTGCTTTCCAAAAGATACAATGGCTATTATGGAAACAGCTTACGTATACGGAGAATACCTCTCTATTATAAATGAAGCTAAAAATTATAATGATAGGATAAGAAAATGATTGTAGGAATTACTTTTAGCACCTTTGATTTGTTACATGCAGGACATGTGTCGATGCTTAGAGAAGCTAAAGCACAATGTGATTATTTGATCTGTGGATTACAAATGGATCCAAGCCAAGATCGAAAAGAAAAGAACGCTCCTGTACAAAGTATAGTTGAGCGTTATACTCAATTAAATGGTGTTCGATATGTGGATGAAATTATTCCATATAATGATGAAAAAGATGTCGAAGACCTATTGACAATGATGGATATTAATGTTAGAATATTAGGAGAAGAATACAGAGATAAAGAGTTTACTGGTAAAGATATTTGTCGTAAGCGCGATATTGATTTGTATTTTAATAAAAGAGATCATCGGTTTAGTTCTAGTGATCTCAGAGCAAGAGTTTGTGAAGGAGAAAAGAAATGACTGAAGGACCATTCAAATCTGCTTTTGACGCAGATAGTAAAGACGTAGTACGCCGAGAGATTACAACATACCGTATGCGCGATGGCAATATGGTAATGGAAACAGCAACTCGTGACTATTACACATCTGGCGATTATCACGATACGATTTCAACAACTCCGCTGGTACTACGATGAACGGCCAATTAGAATTTAAATTTTATGATTTGTTTCCAGAACAAATTGAATTGCCTCTGGATTATAAGCAACCCGGCTTCCAAGCAGATGCAAGCACTTATACGTTTGCGATAGACAGCCAAACATTAAGTTTTAGTGATACTAGTTATGGAACAAGCAGCAATATAACAATTAGTGGTGACCTCGTACTAAAGCAAGATTCGGGGTGGCTAAAAAATAAAATTGGAAACTGGTTAGGAATCAATTATGAAAAAAGATGATTTGAATATATTTAATTCATCAAATGATTTGAATATTATAAGAAATGATATTTACGATACAGCAGAAGCTATTAAAGAAGATACTTTAATGCTGGCTTTTCTTCGTAATAAAGCAGAAGCAGAGAAAAGATATGTTTTCTCTGATGATGAAGCCGCGTTTGTTTCGCGAATAGCAGATAGGTTTGAAAAACTTACAAGCTCTGCTCATAATCGTAAACACTGGACAGGACACGAATAGATGGGATTCTATACCTTATTCTTAGTTACTATTTTAGCATCGAATAATCCTGATGATCGAGCTGCTATCCATCACTCTAAAATAAATGCATTTGAAACCAGAGTGCAGTGTGAATTCACTAAGTTTGTATTAGAAGAAACATACATTATACCAGATGGATTAAAGTTTACATGTATTAGAACGGACGAAATATGAAATACATTTTTGACGTTGACGGTACACTAACACCGAGCCGTGGTATTATTGATGCAGAATTTAAAGCTTGGTTCAATTCTTTTTGTTTAAGTAATGATGTGTATTTAGTTACAGGTAGTGATAAAGCAAAGACTGTTGAACAAATCGGCGAAGAAACATACAATCTCTGCAAAAGAGTTTATCAGTGTTCTGGGTCTGACGTATATGAAGGTGATAAACAAGTACATTGCTCTGATTGGGAAGCACCAGCTTCCTTAAAAACAATTCTAGATGGTTGGTTAATCGGTAGTAAATTTCCTCTTAGAACAGGAAACCATCTTGAAGAAAGACCTGGAATGGTTAACTTCTCTATAGTAGGTAGAAATGCTAGTACCCAAGAGCGTAGCGAATATGTTAAATGGGATAAGGCACAACGGGAACGTGAAACAATAGCATACGTAGTTAATCATTATTATGATGATATTACTGCTACAGTTGGTGGTGAAACAGGAATTGATATTCATCCTACTGGCGCAGATAAGAGTCAGATACTTAAAGATTTCGATTCAAAGGATAATATACAGTTCTTTGGAGATGCTATCTTCGAAAGTGGTAATGATTGGTCTATAGCACGAGCTGTTGATAAACGTAATTATAATGACAAGGCGCATCATGTTAAAGACTGGCGTGACACTTGGACTAAACTAAGGAAATTTATATGATTAAAGATAATATACCGGAAATAACATTTCTTGCAAGAGTAGGTGATATTGAACCGGAAAGTGGCGGATGTTCTGTTGGTGGCAATTGGCTTCCAATTAAAACAACTGAAATGTTCGAGAACAAACGTGTGCTAATATTCTCTTTACCTGGTGCGTTTACTCCAACCTGTTCAACAGAACAGCTTCCAGCATTTGAAGAAAACTATAACGCAATTAAAGATATGGGTATTGATGAAATCTATGTATCATCAGTAAACGATGGGTTTGTAATGAATGCTTGGGCAGATAAGCTCGGCATTAAAAATGTTAAAGTAATCCCAGACGGTAATGGCTTATTCGCCGATGCTCTTGGAATGCTTATAGATTTAAGTGTTATTGGATTTGGCAAAAGATCAAAAAGGTTTGCTGCTGTAATAAATAATAATGAAATTGAAAAAATGTTTGTAGAACCAGATGGTACTCGTGAAAACCAAGATCCGTATGGAGTATCAAGTCCTGGATCAGTTATGTCTTATCTAGCATCTAAAGGTATTTAAATGAAAATCAAGATCGGCTCTTATCCAACTAGGTTAGTATCTAACGTGCACAGCCGTCATATGAATAATAAATATGGTTTTGCATGGCCTGAAACACAAGACTATGAAGACTACTATTTAGAAGCAATTGAAGATATGCTGCAATCATTCTACAATTTCTTTAATTGGATTTGGTTTGATAGACGTAAACAAAAACAAGTAATACGTATTGATAAACATGATACTTGGAGCATGGATAGTACTCTTGCTCCAATTATTTTAGCAATGCTTAAACAACTTCAAGAAACTAAACACGGTGCTCCTTTTGTAGATGATAAAGATGTACCAATGATACTACGTAGTAAAAGTGCTCCTCCAAAAGAAAATAAGTGGGATACAGATGATAATCACTTTAAGCGTTGGGATTGGGTCCTAGACGAAATGATCTGGGCATTTGAAGAAAAATCCCGTGACGATTGGCAAAGTGACTATTACACCTACGAAGAAGATAAGGATGCGCAGTTTGGATTAAAGCTTGTCTGGGAAGATCGTAAAGGACAAGAAGAACACCAAGCACGAATATCAAACGGCTTGAGTCTGTTTGGGAAATATTACGAGGGACTTTGGGATTAGAATTTATGAAAAAGGTATGGCGAATCTGGGCTAAGAGTCTAGGTGAGAAAGTAGGAGAAACTGATAAGCAAGCTGATGCGGTAGCTGTTATCAGAACATTTTGGTGGATTGTTCATATTGCGACCTGCTTTATGATTATTATCCACAACGCAACAAAGTTAGGATGGATATAATTGTTTACAATTGAAATGGATTGGGATGAAACCGCGATAACTATTTTAGATAGTACTGGTTCAGTCGAAGATTTAGAAGTTATTATGTATGACGATGTATGTTACATCAGACAATGGGATGAGGATATTCAACGACATCATCTAATAGTAGTATCACCTGAAATGATGTTAGCACTTCACAGGGCATTCGGATTGCCTCAGGGTGCATACCTTTTAAAAACTGGAGAAATAAAATGATTACAATTTACGGTAAGGCCAATTGTGGGTTTTGCACAAAAGCTAAAAGCTTCGCTGAAGAGCGAATGCTAAAATATGAATATAAAGATGTTGGCATTAGTCAAGATACTTTAAACGAACTAATCGCTAGATCTTCTCAACCACCTAAAAGTGTACCACAGATATTCATTAACAACGAACACATCGGAGGTTATAGTGAACTTCTAAAGTATGTTGAAGATACAGGTTATAACCAAACAGGTTTAACTTTGTGAAAAAAA
>TARA_B110000459_G_scaffold71205_1_pt1 | contig 21528 bp, 19 predicted proteins | sample TARA_B110000459 | Tara Oceans TARA_B110000459 (sample SAMEA4398296) | marine metagenome | biome: Polar Biome; feature: [SRF] surface water layer (ENVO:00010504); material: water (ENVO:00002006), including particulate matter (ENVO:01000060) such as... | depth 5 m | reverse complement strand
CGAATCTGTGGCTCACCATCCACCATGCTTACCCCAGGGACTTGTTCTAGTGCCGACTCCAAAGAGGTCGCCGCTTTATTTTCTACGAGCGCAGGCTGTAAAATTTCAATAGAAACCGTGACTTCGGCTACGCTCTGTTCGAAACGCCCTGCAGAAACAACGGCCATATCTAGAAGACGAGCCTCAGCGTCCAAGCTGAAATTTAAAGTTGCCATTTCGCCGGGAGCAAGCGTGATGGTTTTTGTTGTGCTTTTAAGACCTATAAATGAGCAGGTTATTTCATGGGTGCCACTTGCAAGCGCAAGTGTGTATTTACCATCAATATCGCTCGAAGCTCCTTTAGTGCCAGAGGTTATGTATGCTCCAATGACGGTTTGTTTGTCGGAGGAGGTGATTGATCCTGAAACGGTTTGGCCGTTTGCCCTGAATGAAAGGAGAAAAAAGCAGGTTAAAACAAGAAAACTAGACACAATAGGATTAGGATTTAACTTTTGCATTTATCTAAGTAAATACATTCTTGAGGAACTATTAACTTTCAGGAAGGTAAATTCTTAAAAACGTTGATAAATTTATGAGCCTCGAATACAAATTCTTTGCTAAAGAGTTTTTAATTTTTACGAATTTCGAGCCATGAAAAAAAGACTACATGCCCTATTAGCCCTGACGTTAATTGACGGCTTAGGCCCGGTAAAACTTAATAAAAGACTTGAAAAAAAAGGCTCTCCCATACAGCTTCTAAGTACATACAACCCTGAGATAATGAGGGAAGTTTTATCAAGAGCTTTAGAGATAAACACCGAAGTGGAGGCGATGGGGGCAAGGGTCGTTTCCTGCCATTGTAAAGAGTATCCAGACAACTTAAAGGATATATCAGACCCCCCAGCAGTCATTTATGTCAAAGGGAAAATACCCGATAGGATTAATCAATCAATTTCTATTGTTGGGACGAGAAAGAGTTCTGTAGAGGGCAGGAGGTTGGCAGAGAAAGCGGTGGAAGTCTTGTCGCAGAATCAATTTCCATTAATAAGTGGGCTTGCCCTAGGTGTAGATACGGCAGCTCATGAAGCGGCTCTCACAAATTCCGTTCCTACGGTAGCTGTCCTTGCTCATGGTCTTGATAGGATTCACCCCATGCAAAATCGAGATTTAGCAAAACGTATATTAGATAACGGAGGCGCTTTGCTTTCCGAGCATCCTCCGCGAACGATAGTTTCTAAATGGATGTTTGCTTCGAGGAACAGAATTTTAGTAGGGATAAGCGCTGCTACAGTTCTGGCTGAAAGTCCTAAGGCCGGGGGATCTTTGATCTCTCTTAAAATTGCTTTGAGGGAGGGACGCCAAACCTATGCCTTCACCCCACCTTGCTCTATAGACAGTCGTTGGGATGGAAATAGGTTTGTTATTGAAGAGGGTAGGGGAATAGCAATCTCAAATATGGCTGATTGGTACAGGAGTTTATTAAAAGAAGTTCCAATTCTAAGAACACCCTTTAAAGCTTTAGAAGAGCAAGTAAAGAAGAGTAGAACCGAAGCGTCGCTTCAACAAACTCCAGATAATTGTAAATCGGTCTATAGAGAAGTGAGCAAGTACTCACGATCCCCACATGAAATAAGTAAAGCTCTCAAAATAGATATGAGAGTGGTGCGAACGAGGCTTTTTATTCTTGAATCTCTGGGTTTTGTGAAGCGTCTTTCGGGGGATAGTTATGCTCAGAGGTAAGAGATTCTTCTTCTTTTTCGTTTGATAAAAGTGACTGACCTTCTTTGATTTCTACGGGCTCTAAACCAGAACCGCTTTGGATTAAAGAGATGGTCATAATTATGCAGGTCACTAAGATTACAACTAACAGAATTCCACCGTCAAAAGAGTCGTGTATCAACTCGGGATAATTAGAACTGATTTGGAAGAAAAGAAGTATGGTAATAAGCCCTCTTGGTGCGATGTATAAAAGTGAAGAAGGGTCTTCTGGGCGGAAAATCTTTAGGAAAACAAATCGAATGACATAAAGTATAACAGAAACTGCCAGTCCGTAAAATATCACGTCGTACTCTGTAAGCGATGCGAGAACGACAGTAGCTCCAAACAGCACGAAGAAAAAAGTCCTAATTACAAAGGCGCTCTCTAGGGTGAGGATATGAAAGTCATGCCTAAGCCCTTTCATTTTATCGTTGTCTAATAAACTTCCGAGCCAACTATTTCCCTCTTTATTCTTTAAAATATTCGCAAAGAAAATCTTGTGGTTATTGAGCATTAATCCGAATATTAAAATTAAGATTAGTGGGCTTAGATGGAGGAGTTTTTGGATAGAATAGATTAAAATTAAAACGGCAATTGATAGAAATAGTTTTACTGAACTGGATATCTTTTGAAGGACATAAACGAGCAAATAGCTCACAACTATTGAAATTAAAATGGAAGCTCCGAGGTTTATTCCTATTGCTTTAACGACTTCGGAGGTGCTTTCTGAGTTTTGGTTTCCTAGAAGAAGGTAAAAAGCCATGATGCCCCAAATGTCAGAGAAAGTACTCTCATACACCATAAACTCTTTGCGCTCTAAACTAAGCCCCCCGACTGAAGGAATGATGATGGCGCTGCTCATAATAGACAGTGGAATTGAGTACACTAGCGCCACAAACCAATCCATATTCATAGCAAAATTCAAGAGCCAAGCTATACTTGCAGAGCTCGCCACTAAAGTAAATAGAGCAAGTGAGGCGCTTTTTAAAATCAAAGGAAGTTTTTCTTTCGAAAGCTCTAGGTCTAAAGCTGCTTCTAGCAAGATGAAGATTAATCCTACAGTACCTAAAAGCTCAAGAGCAACAGATTCAAACGGAATCTCAACCATTCCCATTGCCGTAAGTCCCTGCCTAAGGGCAATTCCCATACCTATTAAAACAAGCACCGAAGGGATGTTTGTCTTCTTAGCTAGAACGTTTGCGAAATAAGAAAGAATGATGATTACGCTTCCCCCAATTACAAGGGAAAATGCGCCGATATCATCTAAAGTGAAAAATTCAAATACATTATTGAGCATAGCACACAAGATAAGAAGTTAACCAAACCCTCCGGTAAAGAGTCTCCAAAAATCGTTACCTAAAGCAAAAACCATTAATCCGAGGAGCAAAGTAATCCCAATAACTTGAGCCACTTCCATAATTTTTTCAGGAGCAGGTTTTCCTACTATCATCTCATAAAGCAGGAACATAACGTGTCCACCATCTAGTGCTGGAATAGGCAAGAGGTTCATGAACGCTAGTATTAATGAGAAGAAAGCAGTGTTCCTCCAAAAGATTAACCAATCCCATCCACCATCAAAAATACTACCAAACGTGATTAAAGAACCTACTTGAGAAGCGCCAGATTTAGAGGCTAGAAATCTCAGAGAAAGAGCATACTCCTGAAGAGTTCTTCCAGCTAAGAAAAACCCACTTACAAAAGCATCAAGGACACCATACTCAATTTGTTCCTGAACGAACATATCAGAAAAACTAGTGGGACTTGCCATTGAGAAGCCTATATGCCCCAGGCTATCTGTCATGGCTGGAAGAGCTAACTTTTCTCCATTGCGACGAATATGAACGATCACAGGAGAGTTAGGGAAACTTTCGAAAGAGTTTATAGCCTGTTGTTGAGAAGATAAAATCTGATCATTAACAGCAAGGATTAAATCACCTGAAATTAACCCAGCAATCTCTGCTCTAGAGTCAGGATTTACAGTTTTAATTAATGGAGGAACTTGGAGGGAAAAGGGCCTTCGAATTCCTTCATCTATAAATACTTGTCCGAGTTCAGTTTCGAATGTGAGTTCTTTTTCTCCGCCATTTCTTTTAACAATTGCAGTCGTTACGGGTTCGAAGAAAGCGGTAGTTCTAACATCTCTGAACGTTTCGAGCTCCTCACCGTTAAAAGAAATGATTTGGTCTCCGCTTTGAAAACCTAACTGCTCAAGACGTGGGTCGATGTCAACGGCATACTTATTAGGTAAAATAGTTTCACCCCAAACAAGCAGCACCATGCTGTAAATCAAGAATCCCACAATCAGATTCACAATTATCCCGCCAAGCATAATTATCAGTCTTTGCCATGCTGGTTTAGAGCGGAATTCCCAAGGTTCAGGCGGCTTAGCCATTTGCTCCTTGTCCATGCTCTCGTCTATCATCCCGCTTATTTTCACATATCCACCAAGCGGCAACCAACCAATCCCCCACTCGGTATCTCCAATTTGTTTCTTAAATAAAGAAAATCCAGGATTCATAAATAAGTAAAACTTTTCAACTCTAGTTTTAAAATAGCGAGCGGCTACAAAGTGACCGAGCTCGTGTAAAACCACGAGAATAGAGAGGCTGAGTAGGAGTTGTAATCCCTTAATAAGTGCAATCATGGGCGCAAAGATAACTTTCCACCATTCGATGCTGACAAAGGTTGTGAAATTCTTAAATAATTTGCTCAGTTGTGTGCATCTTGCAGCATCTAGATAAACGCATGCCTAAGAACACCTCAAAAACATCACAGCCAAGAGCTACAGTTTGGAAAATTTTATTTTTCCTGGCTGGAATAAGCCCTCTTGTGGGAATCTTCAGTCTTGTAGCAATAGCTAGGTTAGGAGATTTGCCAGACACAGAAGCATTAACGAACCCTCGTACCGACTTAGCAACTAAGGTTTACACTATGGATGGCAAGGTGCTTGGGAGTTATTATAACGAAAACAGATCTGACGCTAGGTACGAAGATTTACCCCCTCACTTAGTTGACGCACTAATTTCAACAGAGGATGTGAGGTTTTTCAGCCATGATGGAATTGACTTTTTCGGATTAGGGCGAGCGATAGCATATTTAGGGAAAAGAGGTGGCGGATCTACCATAACCCAACAACTTGCGAAGTTGCTTTTTACAGATGAGTATGAATCGACAAGTTTCTTAGAGCGGGCTCTTTTACAAAAGCCTAAAGAGTGGATTATAGCTGCACGTCTTGAAAGCCATTATACTAAGGGTGAGATTATGGCCATGTATCTCAACAGGTATGACTTTCTAAATCAAGCGGTAGGAATAAGGTCCGCGGCGAATATTTATTTCGACAAAGAAGTTGAGCAGTTAAACGTCGAGGAGTGTGCAATGCTTGTAGGTATGTTGAAGAATAGCGCGCTTTTTAATCCCCTTCGCAGGATGGAGCTAGTGACGAAACGTCGGAATGTTGTTTTAAACCAAATGGGAAAATATGAATTCCTTTCCCCGACTTCACTTGACTCTTTAAAAGCGCTACCTATTTCCTTAAACTACAGAAGAGTAAGCCACGATGAAGGCGCCGCACCATATTTCAGAGAGAGATTGAGAGCTGAATTAAAAAAGATTTTTTCAAAAAAGAAATCAGATGGAACTTATGTTGTCAGTAAAGCTGATGGTTCGAAATATAATATCTACAGAGATGGCCTTCAAGTTCACACAACGATAGATAGCCGAATGCAACAGTATGCAGAGAACGCTGTTTCGAAACATTTAGGCGGTGAATTGCAAGCTTCTTTTGAAAGGGATTTGAAAAACCGACCTAAGAAGGACTATCCGTTTTTTGAGGATATAGATCCCGCTGCGAAAAAGACCATTTTAGATATTGCCATCAGAGATTCTGACAGGTATAAAAAGAGTAAAGGAAAGCTTTGTCCAGGGTGTAATAGACCGGCATTTTATATTAGAGACCATTCATTAGAAAACGGTTCTAATGGATTTAAATGCATGCCCGATAAAGGGGGTTGTGGCCATACTTGGATGGGGCTCAGCCAGAAAGAGTTCAACACATCTATGGGTAAACGAGTAAAAATGAAGGTGTTCAGCCATTCCGGACCAGTCGATACCGTGATGACCCCTATGGATAGTATTATCCACCGCAAGAAAATTTTACACGCTGGACTTTTATCTATTGAGCCATCTTCAGGCCAAATAAAAGCATGGGTTGGTGGTATTGACTATAGGTTTTTCCAATATGACAATGTTGACCAAAGTCGCCGACAAGTAGGATCCACGTTCAAACCATTCGTTTATGCCACAGCACTGAGAATGGGGATGAATTCCTGTGACGAATTACCTAACCAGGTGACTTGTATTGATTTACCAGAGGGTTATGATCCCCCTATTTGGTGTCCACAAAACTCATCAGAAGATTACGGAGAAATCGTAACTTTAGAGTATGCTCTTGCAAATTCAATGAACACCGTAACGGCAAAACTCATAAAGACCTATGGTACAGACAGGGTAATACAACTAGCCCATGCATTAGGGATTGAAAGCGATATTCCGAATGTCCCATCCATCGCTTTAGGAGTAGCAGAGCTCAAATTAAAAGAACTAGTTTCATCGAATGCGGCTCTTGTAAATGGTGGGGTTTATATAGAACCCACGATATTAATTAGAGTTGAAGACAGGTTTGGGAATACCATTTATGAACCTACCCCAGAAATCAGGCAAGGACTAGATGAGCTCACAGCTTATAGAGTAGTCCGTATGATGAAGGGTGTTGTAGATGGAGCTTGGAATGAAGAACTCAACAAAAGAATGGGTACGGGAGTACGCCTCCGCTACGATTCCGAGAAACGCGATTACGATGGCATAACAGCGCCAATGGGAGGAAAAACAGGTACTACTCAAAATAATACTGACGGGTGGTTTATGGGACTTACTCCTGAACTTGTTACTGGGGTTTGGGTAGGAGCTCAAGATCCGACAATAAGATTTTCAACTACGCATTATGGTCAAGGTGCGAACACAGCACTCCCTATATATGGCTTCTTTATGAAGGAAACCTATGCGGATGAAACCATAGCTCTTTCTCAGGAAGATTTTGCTAGGCCTGAATCTTTAGGGGCAGACACATTAAATTGTAAAGACCAAGTGTCTATAAAAGGACATACCTTCGACTCGGACGGATTTGACGACTCAGACCTATTTAATTAGGGGGCAATTAACCAGTAGAATTAATTCAAAATGGCGATTTTAAAATTAGTTAGTGGGGTAGAAGAAGCCTGCAAGGGTGTTGAAGATGGTATGACGTTGATGTTAGGTGGGTTCGGGTTATGTGGTATCCCAGAGAACTGCATCGAACAACTTGTAACAATCGGAGTGAAGGATGTGACTTGTATTTCGAACAATGCAGGTGTTGATGGATTTGGATTAGGGCGTCTTTTAGAGAGTTCACAGGTTCGAAAAATGATTTCATCTTATGTAGGAGAGAATGATGAGTTTGAACGCCAAATGCTATCAGGCGAACTAGAGGTTGACCTAATACCCCAAGGGTCCCTTGCTGAAAGATGCAGAGCTGGTGGAGCGGGTATCCCTGCTTTTTACACTCCAGCTGGATACGGAACGGAAGTGGCAGAAGGAAAAGAAGTGCGTGAATTTGACGGTAAGCCACACATTCTTGAGTCTGCCTTAACTGCAGACTTTGCGTATGTAAAGGCGTGGAAAGGTGATGCCGCCGGTAATTTAATTTATAAAGCAACAGCCCGTAATTTTAATCCTATGATGGCGATGGCAGGTAAAATTACTATTGCTGAAGTTGAAGAGCTTGTACCACTTGGAGAGCTTGACCCTAACGAAATTCATACCCCAGGTATTTTCGTGCAACGTATTTTTCAAGGTAAAACCTATGAAAAACGTATCGAACAAAGGACTGTGCGTCCACTTACCACACCTTCTTAATTATACTCTAATGCTAGATAAAAACGGTATTGCAAAAAGAATTGCACAAGAAGTAAAAGACGGTTGGTATGTAAATCTAGGGATCGGAATACCCACCCTTGTAGCAAATCACATCCCTCAAGGAATGGAGGTTGAATTCCAATCTGAAAACGGAATACTGGGAATGGGGCCTTTTCCAGTAGAAGGAAAGGAAGACGCTGATTTAATTAACGCAGGAAAACAAACAATCACAGCTATGTCTGGTGCAGTTTATTTCGACTCTGCAACATCTTTTGCTATGATTCGTGGTCGTCACGTTCAACTCACCGTTTTAGGTGCAATGGAGGTCAGCGCAAATGGAGATATCGCAAACTGGAAAATTCCAGGTAAGATGGTAAAAGGTATGGGAGGTGCGATGGATTTAGTTGCAAGCGCTGAGAACATTGTTGTGGCAATGATGCACACAAATCGTGCAGGCGACTCTAAATTACTACCCACATGCTCCTTGCCATTAACGGGTATGGGATGTGTAAAGCGTGTGGTCACAAACTTAGCTGTATTAGACATCAAAGATGGAGCATTTCACCTTGTAGAGAGAGCTCCAGGAATTTCTGTTCAGGAAATAATTAACGCTACTGCTGGCGAGCTGATAGTCCCCTCGGAAGTTGCAGAGATGCAGTTATAAAATGGGTCCTAATTCAGGGATTATCCGAACATCACAACGGCAACATTTTCGCAATCTCCTCCAATGGGCGGAGATAGTTTTGTGAGTTTAATTTCGATAGACCCAGCCATTTTTAGTTCAGCCCGTAGAGACTTCACAATGCGCCTACCTACATGTTCTATTAGTTTCGACGGAATTGCCATTTCGCGTTCCGTAATCTGTTGTACCGCACAGTAGTCGATAGTGTCTCTCAGGTGATCAGATTCCCCACTAACACTCATATCTACACCGAGTTTCACATCGATGCGGTATTCCCCTCCTATTGCAGTTTCTTCTGCCAAACAGCCGTGGTAGCTATGAAATCTCAGCCCGTTTACCTCTATAATTTCTTGCATAATTATTGAGCTTCAGTCTTGAGTTTTTCGATAACCATAACCCCATAATCGAGTCTCTCAATTGTTTTATCCAAACCTAAGAACTCCGCAAACTCAAACATTGAAGGCCCACCACCAGAGCCAGTTAGAGCCAGCCTAAATGGAAGCAGTACCTGTCCGAATCCCACCTCTTTTTCTTCTAGGTGTATTTTAAAACAAGCCTCAATTTCATCTGCCTGAAATGACTTAATTTTAGAAAGCATGATCTTTAAATCTGCCATATATCCAGCCGTCTCATCTTTCCATTTTTTCCGCACCATTTTCGAATTAAAATCTTCTGGCATGGGTTTTCCGAAAAGCCATTTAGCATCGAAAATTTCGTGAATAAATGAAACCCTTTCAAGCATAAGCCCGACGATAGCATTTGAGTCTTTTTCATTTAAATCTATACCTCTATCGCTAGCGAGATAAGTGAGTTTTGAAGCTAAAGAAGAAGGATTTTCGGCTCTTAAATACTGCTCATTAAACCACCGAGCTTTATCGGGACTAAATCGTGCCCCTGATTTCACTACTCTGTCTAGAGAAAATATTTTAGATACCTCTTCTAACGTGAACATCTCCCTTTCGTCTCCAGGACTCCAACCCAACATAAGAAGCATATTTAAAAACGCCTTAGGGTCATATCCTTTCTCGCGGTATCCGCTAGCGACCTTTCCAGTAATAGGATCTTTCCATTCAATAGGAAAAACAGGAAACCCGCCTTCATCACCGTCTCGTTTACTTAGTTTTCCGTTGCCCGTAGGCTTGAGGATAAGTGGTAAGTGAGCGAATTTAGGAGCTTCCCAACCGAAAGCTCTGTATAGCATAATATGGAGTGGAGCACTAGGCAGCCATTCCTCTCCGCGAATTACATGGGATATTTCCATCCCGTAATCGTCAACAACGTTTGCGAGATGATAGGTAGGCAGTCCATTGGCTTTAACAAGGACTTTATCATCTACAACCGCACTAGAGAATGTTACTTCACCTCTTATTTCGTCTGTGAAGGTAATATCTTCCGCATCATCGGGAGTTCTAAACCTAATAATGTACGGGGTTTCACTTTCTATAAGCGCCTCAACCTCCTCCTCACTCAACGATAAACTGTTTTTTAATGCTCCACGAGTTGCTGCATCATATTGAAAAATATTCTTATCTAACTCAGCATTCTGCCTTAGCACATCTAGCTCTTCAGGAGTATCGAAAGCCATATAAGCATGTCCAGATATAAGTAACAATTCAACGGCTTCTCTATAGAAGACACTTCTTTCGCTCTGTCTATAAGGACCTAATTCCCCACCAGCAACAACCCCTTCATCAATCTCTATGCCGCACCAATTTAATGCCTCACGGACGTAATCTTCAGCGCCCTCGACATATCGCTTTCTGTCTGTATCCTCTATGCGAAGAAGAAACTTACCGCCATGAGCGCGAGCGAATAAATAGTTATATAGTGCAGTCCTGACACCTCCCATGTGGAGTGGTCCTGTGGGGCTTGGTGCAAATCTTACGCGTACGTTACTTGTGGTCATAATGAGCTTTTAATAGCAGAATGCGAAGGTAATACCGCTTTTTCGAAACATCTATAAAGTAGGTGCCTACATCTACAAATTCCAATGAAAAGGTTGGAGATAGTGTCAGAAGTTGCAGCTAATTAAAATTTATTTATGATGAACGCATTACGCAACAAAGTCCAATTGATTGGCAGGTTAGGGCAAGACCCTAAGATTATCACCTTCGATGAAGGTAAAACAAAAGCTAACTTTTCAGTAGCAACAAATGAATCTTATCGAGACAGTTCAGGCGAAAAAGTCGATAAAACTCAATGGCATGAGATTGTAGCTTGGGGACCCCTTAGCGAGATTATGGGTCAGTATTTGACGAAGGGCTCAGAAGTGGCTATAGAAGGCAGGCTTCATTACAGAACTTATGACGATAAAGAGGGTAACACTCGTTATGTCACAGAAATCATAGCAAAGGATCTCTTGATGTTAGATAAAAAGCCCGCCGATGCTTAAAGCTTAGATGGGGGCGTGTAACAGGTGCGCCCCCTTTTTTAATTACTTTGTTTAGATTGTATCTAAATAGATAATGGTTGGACGTAGGATATACGCCGTGTACCTTTACACTCGATTATCTAAAAAACAATGAGTAATAAAGGAATTCTAAAATCTTCTTTGTCCAAGAAGTACGCGATGGCTTTAACAGGCCTCTTCCTCTGCCTCTTTTTAGTAGGCCACTTAATAGGAAACTTACAGCTATTTGCTGGAGGACCTGAAGGAAAGGAAGCATTCAACCTATACGCTGAGTTTATGACTACAAATCCGCTTATAAAGCTGATGTCCTACCTCACTTACGCAAGTATTTTATTCCATGTAATAGATGGTTTTGTTATTACAATTCAGAATAGAAAAGCGAGACCAGTCAAATATGTAGTTGAGAAGGGAAACCTGAACTCAAGTTGGGCAAGCCGTAATATGGCCTTACTGGGCACGATTTTGCTCGTCTTTATTGTGACACATATGCAGCACTTTTGGGCTGTGATGCACTTCGGAGATATCCCGATGTTAGATGGAGTTAAAGATCTTCACACCATTACCCTTGCCTTTTTTAATCCCGCAGAAAACAGTTTGGCAGCAGTAATGACTGTGCTTTACGTTCTTGCTATGATATCTATGGGCTTTCATTTAAACCATGGTTTCCAGAGTGCATTCCAGTCATTAGGACTTAACCACCCTAAGTATACCCCTGCGATTAAACTGATAGGAAAAGCCTTCAGCATTCTCGTGCCAGCTGGATTTGCTTCACTCCCTATTTACCTCTTCTTGATCCAATCTTAAACTAAATGTTAGATTCAAAAATTCCAGAAGGACCACTAGCAGATAAGTGGAGCAAGCATAAGGATAACGTCCGTCTTGTGGCCCCTGCAAATAAAAGATTAATTGACATTATTGTTGTAGGAACAGGCCTAGCCGGTGCCTCAGCAGCCTCATCTCTAGCAGAAATGGGTTACAATGTTAAGTCATTTTGCTTCCAAGATTCTCCTCGTCGTGCTCACTCTATTGCAGCTCAAGGAGGTATCAACGCTGCGAAAAACTATCAAAATGACGGAGACTCGGTTCACCGTCTTTTCTATGACACTGTCAAAGGTGGTGACTATCGTTCTCGTGAAGCTAACGTTCACCGCCTATCGGAGGTTAGCGGTAGTATTATCGACCAGTGTGTGGCTCAAGGCGTGCCATTCGCTCGTGAGTATGGGGGTCTTTTAGACAACCGTTCTTTCGGGGGAGTTCAGGTATCTCGTACGTTTTATGCAAAAGGCCAAACAGGCCAGCAACTCCTCCTCGGCGCCTACTCCGCTCTCTCTCGCCAAATTGCAAAGGGAAAGGTTGAAATGCTCAACCGTCATGAAATGATGGATCTGGTACTCGTTGATGGAAAAGCTCGCGGAATTATCGCTCGTAATCTTATTACTGGAGAGATTGAAAGACATAGTGCTCACGCAGTAATTCTTTGTACGGGAGGTTACGGAAACGCTTTCTACCTAAGCACGAACGCTATGGGATCTAATGCTTCGGCAGCATGGAGAGCTCATAAAAAAGGCTCATTTTTTGCGAACTCTTGCTTTACACAAATCCACCCTACTTGCATTCCTGTAAGTGGTCATTACCAGTCTAAGCTTACTCTAATGTCTGAGTCACTTAGAAATGATGGACGGATTTGGGTTCCTAAGAACATGAAAGATGTGGAGGCGATCCGTAAAGGAAGCAAGCGTCCAGTTGACCTTAAGGAAGATGAAAGAGATTACTACCTTGAGCGTCGTTACCCCGCTTTCGGAAACCTTGTACCCCGTGATGTTGCGTCTCGTGCTGCGAAAGAACGTTGTGATGCTGGTTATGGAGTGAATAAAACAGGTCAAGCTGTTTACCTCGATTTCGCAACTGCATTCGAGCGTTACGGAAAGACTGAGGCTTTGACTATGGGCATTGAAAACCCTTCCCATGATAAGATAATAGAACTAGGACGTGATGTCATAAAGTCCAAGTATGGAAACCTATTCGATATGTACAAGCAGATCACAGACGAAAATCCTTATGAGACGCCTATGATGATCTATCCTGCGGTTCACTATACTATGGGTGGGCTTTGGGTTGATTACAACTTAATGACAACCATTCCAGGTCTTTACGCTGCGGGAGAAGCGAACTTCTCTGATCACGGAGCTAATCGCCTTGGAGCCTCTGCGCTTATGCAAGGTCTCGCTGATGGATATTTCGTTCTTCCCTATACTGTCGGTGATTACCTGGCGGATGATATCAGAACAGGTACGATCCCTACAGACTCTCCAGAGTTTGATGCTGCTGAAAAGCAGGTGAAAGATGTGCTGTCTAGGTACATCAATAATAACGGAGACATTCCAGTTGATGATTTTCACAGACGTTTAGGTCTTATTATGTGGAATAAGTGTGGTATGGCTCGTAACGAAAAGCATCTCAAAGAAGCAATTATTGAAATTCAAGATCTTCGTAAAGAATTCCATGCTAACGTAAGAGTTCCGGGATCACTGAATGAATTTAACCCAGAACTTGAAAAAGCATCACGACTTGCAGACTTCTTAGAACTTGGAGAGGCGATGTGCTTAGACGCTCTTGAACGAGCTGAAAGTTGTGGAGGCCACTTCCGTGAAGAGTCTCAGACTCCAGACGGAGAAGCACTTAGGGATGACGAAAACTACACGTTCGTTTCTGCATGGGAGTACACAGGAAATCCTTCTGAGGCTAAGCTCCACAAGGAAGAATTAGTTTACGAAAACATTGAGCTTAAGCAGCGCAGCTACAAGTAAATAATCATGAATATTACTCTTAAAGTTTGGCGTCAAAAAGGTCCTAACACAATTGGGGCTATGGAAACACATCAGATGTCTGACGTATCGGGAGATATGTCTTTTCTCGAAATGATGGATGTACTCAATGACAATCTTATCCGCGAAGGAAAAGATCCATTTGCATTTGATCACGATTGTCGTGAAGGAATTTGTGGATCCTGCTCTATGTTCATCAACGGTGAAGCTCACGGCCCAGGTCGTAACGTAACCACTTGTCAGTTGCATATGCGATCTTTCAAAGATGGTGAAACCATTCACGTTGAACCTTGGCGCTCTGCAGCTTTTCCAGTTATTAAAGACCTCACGGTTGACCGTAGTTCGTTCGACAGAATAATGCAGGCAGGCGGATACGTAAGCGTAAACACTTCTGGAGCTACTCAAGATGCTAATGCAATTCCGATACCGAAAGCTGCTGCTGACGCAGCCTTCGATGCTGCAACTTGCATAGGTTGTGGAGCTTGTGTTGCTTCGTGTAAGAACTCATCTGCAATGTTATTCGTTTCTGCAAAGGTTAGTCAACTCTCACTTTTACCTCAAGGAAAAACTGAAAGCAAGGAGCGTGTTATTCGCATGGTAGACCAAATGGATCTAGAAGGATTTGGGAATTGTACGAACACTGGAGCTTGTGAAGTTGAGTGCCCTAAAGGCATCAGTCTTACAAATATTGCGCGGATGAACAGAGAGTTTTTGACGTCGAACATCTCATAATAAACGTTATTCAGAGAAAGCGAAGCACACTTATGAGTTAAACTTGCAATATGAAAAATCTTCTCATCCTTTCTTTTTGTATTTTCTTCTCTTCAACAGTATTCGGACAACGAAAAGCTGATGTCACATTTTCAGTTCGTGGAAACTGCGGAATGTGTGAAAAAACCATTGAAGCAGCCTACGATGTTAAAGGAATAGTATTCGCTGATTACGATCTTGAGAACGAAGAGATGCATGTAGTTTACAAGACTAAGAATTTTGACTGTATCAAGTGTGTACAACGCCTTGCTGCTAACGTAGGCTACGATACTCAAGATCTTAAAGCTGATGCAGAAGCTTATTCAAAGCTTGCAGATTGCTGTAAGTATAGAGATAATGCGAATAAACATGAGTGCACGGGTGATCATGACTAATGCGAATAGTATTAAAAACCTTACAATCATTCTTGGCGGGGTGATTGTTTTTTCGTTTATGGGATGTCGTTCTCTTGAAAAAACGGCATTCATTGCTAAAGGATGTTGTCCCACATGTGAAGGCTATATTTTAAAATCGATAGAAGGAGATTTTGTTAACTCAGCTGAATGGGATCAGTTTTCAGAAATACTTACCGTGAGATATTTCTCAGATAAGACTTCCCCAGAACAACTTCAGCTCAAGATCTCTGGAGCGGGATACGATACGGAATTATTCCCATCACCAGACTCAATTTACCTAGCATTACCTAAATGCTGTCAATACAGAGATTAAGATGAATATTCAAAGATTACTTTTCTCAGTTGCCTTATTAGGTTTCTTCTTGATTTCATCATCGGCTACCGCACAAAGGCTAGTAAAAGGCAAAGTTCTAGCTCCTGAATCCCATGATGGACATAACCACTCTGAGGGAGCTCATCAAGGTGATGTTTTATACGATGTTCTACCAGGAGCTACTGTAATTTGGAAGGGAACGAATACGGGTGTAATGACAGACCCGTTTGGGTTCTTCAAAATACCCGCAATGGCACAGGGCGACACCCTCCAAGTAAGTATGATAGGTTATGAAACGGTATGGCTAGTTTATACAGGGTGGGATTACTTAGATATACCCCTAGAACCTGGAGTTATCCTTCAAGCAGCTGAAGTCGAGACGGATAAGTCCACCACTTCTATTTCACTACTCGACCCATTAAATATCCAACAACTTAATCGCAAAGAACTTACAAAAGCCGCATGCTGTAATCTTAGCGAAGCATTTGAAACGAACGCCTCAGTTGACGCCTCATTCACCGATGCTATCACAGGCACTCGTCAAATACGCATGCTGGGTCTCGACGGAAAATACACCCAACTTCTAGTAGATAATCTCCCTGGTCCACGCGGCCTTAATGTCGTTCAAGGTTTGTCATTTATTCCGGGGCCATGGATAGATAATATTTCAATCTCAAAAGGAACGGGCTCAGTATCTGGAGGATATGAAAGCATTACTGGCCAAATCAATGTTGCCATGCGCAACCCAGAAAACGCAGAGCCGCTCCACATTAATCTCTATACAAGCGATGCAGGCCGTTTAGAGTGGAACCACGTGAGTGCGCACCAAGTAGGTCGTAAGTGGAGCACAGCGCTGCTATCTCATGCAGAGTTTGGCACCATGATTAACGATAGAAATGGTGATACTTTCTTAGACACGCCACTGAAAAGGGATATCGTTTTGCGCAACGAATGGAAGTTTCGTGGAGATAGAGGAGTTCGTGGGGAATACAGTGTTTCTGCAATTCAAATGAATAGGCTTGCAGGCCAAACAGCCGCCTTCGAGCAACTCTCAAAACCCTTCGAGGAGCTTCAGTTCTTCCTCAACAGCACTCTTCCCGTACCATCTAATCCATGGACGGCGGCTACAGAAATATCACGTTTAGAAGCAACAGCGAAAACGGGGTATGTATTTCCAGGACAATCATGGAAGTCAATAGGAAGTCAATTTGTAGTTTCAAGCCACAATCAGAATCACAAGTTTGGTAACAGAAGCTATTCAGGAACGGAAAACTATTTCAGAGGAAACGTTCTTTTCTCAAGCATAATCAACAACACGAATCATAAGTTTACGAGCGGAATAAGTGTAGTTTACGATGACTTCAATGAAGTAGGCACATGGTCTGCAGATTCAGATGAGTGGTATGCGAGTAACGACACGCTCGTAAGAACGGAAATAGTCCCGGGAGCTTTCTTTGAATATACTTGGACAGCAGGTGAACGCCTTGTAGTTATAGCTGGCCTCAGAGGTGACCACCACAACATGTACGGAGCATTCGCTTCTCCACGTTTACATTTATGGTATTCTATTGCAGAGGAGACCTCTTTAAAGCTTGTTGCTGGTAGAGGGTTTCGTACGGCAAACGTATTTATGGAACAACTAGGAACTTGGGCTAGTAATAGACGTTGGGATATTCAGCAAGAATTACAGCCAGAGATTGCAACTAACTTAGGCTTAAATTTAGTATCAAAATTCCGACTTAACTCTCGTGAGGCATCACTTTCCCTTGATGGATATTGGACGGAATTCGACAACAGAATTGTTGTAGATCTTTACAGCTCTCCCCATGCAATCAGCGTTTATAATCTTCATGATGTAAATGGATATAATGGAAGATCAAATTCAAAAACTGTCCAAATAGAATTTGACTGGTCTTTACATAGACGATTTGATTTGAGAGCAGCCTATAGATGGGTTGACGCAATGACCTCTTACGCTGAATCTAATGGCTATGTTATGAAACGCGACCCTTTTGTTTCTCAGCACAGAGCTTTCACTCAGTGGAGCTATTCTAGTCGAGCATCAAAAGACGGAAGGCAAACAAGAGTTGATGCCACCGTACAGTGGGTAGGTCCCCAAGCTTTGCCGGAACCAGATCCGATGGGAATGGGAATGGTAGATGGCGAACCCATCAACCCTATGGACCCAGACATGGAAAACATGCACCCAGCCATCTCCCCGTCTTTCACACAAGTAAACCTACAAATCACCCAAGCTTTACCAGGCGCATTAGAACTCTATATAGGTGTTGAAAACCTAACAAACATAAAGCAAATGTCTCCTATTGTAGGAATTACTGGAGATGGGCTTGACATGGAAAATTTCGACGCAAGTTTGGTTTATGGCCCTATTATGGGAAGAATGAGTTATGCGGGATTGCGTTGGACTTTAGGGGCTAAGTAAGATTAACAGCTACCCATGCATGGTCTCCACGACACCATAACGTTTAATCAGTTCGCCTTCGAAATCCAGAAATTTTTGCCAACGAGCATCAACGTCGATTTCACCTCCGTACTTTTTTGCAAATTTTAAAAAAGTAGTATAGTGATGGGCTTCTGAAATCATGAGTTCGCGGTAAAATTCCACTAGATCTGGATCCGTCAATTTCTCGGTAAGCAAACGAAACCTCTCACAACTTCTCGCCTCTATCATTGCTGAAAAAAGCATGCGATTTACGAGCTGATTTTCTTTCGAACCTCCTTCGGAGAGCATATATTTATAAAGTTCTCCCACATAATTATCCCTACACTCATATTGGAGTTTAACTCCTCTTTCCTTCATCTTAGCAAGGACCATTTGAAAGTGTTCAAGCTCCTCTAATGCGATAGCGGTCAACTCATCGACAAGGTCAGTATGCATAGGAAATTTCGTAATGACACTGATCGCATTTGAAGCAGCCTTTTGCTCACACCATGCATGGTCATTTAAAATAGCATCCACATTATTTTCACAAAGCAAGGCCCATTTTTCATCTGTTGCAAGCCTTAGACCCAACAGAACTTTTTTTGCTTTTTCGTACTTTTCAGACATAACTTAAAGCTCTACTCTTATTAATGATCCAGTAGAAAGTAGGTGTCCATCACGACCTTGTAAGCACAGTTCTCCACATTCCGTAGAAGCATTCGGAAGGACTCTTCTCCAAAGCGTTTCTAGTGTTGACGGTGGCAATCCAGAGTAGGTGTTCATCACCACAAACCCTCCAGGCTCGACCACTTGAGAAACAAGCTCCACAATCTCGACAAGGCTGTGCTCTAGCTTCCACTTTTCGTTTTTAGGACCTAACCCCCAAGTAGGAGGATCTAAAACCACCCCAGTATATTTATTTCCTCTTTTCACCTCCCTTCTTAAAAACTTCAACGCATCCTCTACAACCCAACGAATTCCTGTAAGACCACTCATCTCCATGTTCTCACGAGTCCAATTTATCACCTGCCTTATAGCATCAACATGAGTGACATCTGCCCCCACACATTTTGCTGCTAGACTAGCTCCACCAGTGTATGCAAATAGATTCAAAAGCTTATCACCCTCATTCAACTTCTCGGCCAGGTACTCCCAATTTGAAGCCTGTTCAGGAAATACTCCCACATGCTTAAACCGAGTTGTCTCAAGCTTAAATTTAATTCTTAGCTTGGGATTTTCTGCAGACGCATACCCTAAAGTCCAGCTATCCGGCACACTTCCATTTTGCTTCCAAAATCCAGCTGCTTTACTAGTAGATTCGAAACTTGCACTCGCCTTATCCCATTCTTTAAACGCCTGTTTTTTCTCCCAAACAGCACTAGATTCAGGCCTATCAAGGACTAGTTTGCCGAATTTTTCAAGCTTGCCTCCATCTCCAGAATCGATAAGTTCGTATTCCTTCCAAGTGTCGGCAATAAATCTTTTTGTTTTGTGTGATCCCATATTACCGCAAAGGTCGCAAAAACCATAGTTTAACTCACACTTAACCTACTAATAATGATGAGATAACAACCATTTGAAATTTAAGCCTCATATTTGCTCCATATATGGGAAGGAAAAATAGAGACTGGCCTAAAGGAGATAAATCTAATAGGGGCAGTAAAGGCCAAAGGGGCCAGCACAACGCAACATCAACATCGCCAACAGATTTACGTCGGACGATTTTAGAAGCATTTAGACGACGCTCAACGAAACCAATGAATCATAAGCAAGTTGCTTCGGCTCTTGGTATATTAAATCATGACATTCGTAAGCTCATAGCCGAGCTACTCAGTGATTTGGCTTCGAAGGGAAAACTAGAAGACATCGGGAGGGGGAAATACCTCCTCGCTCAAGAGGAGGTCCAGGCGACTTCAGGCACAATACAAATCACTCGCTTCGGGCGTGGTTTTGTTATGCAAGAAGATGGATCTGAAATCAAGCTTTCGAAAGGTTTTACAGGCAATGCATTCTGGGGTGACACGGTGGAAGTTGAATGGACTACTAACCGCAGTCGTGCAATTCCCTATGTTTCGAAGGTTATCAAGCGCATGCGTGAGAAGTACGTGGTGACTATTGAGCAGGTCCGTGACTATGCTTTCGGGCATCCTTCAGACCAAAGGCTTCACTCGAACTTCTTCATTCCAGGACGCCATCTAAATGGTGCCATTCAAGGCGATAAAGTCCTTTTAGAATTGGAATCTTGGGATTCTAAAGATGATGCTCCATTAGGGCGAGTCGTTAAAGTATTAGGGCAGGAGGGAGATAACGATGTGGAGATGCATGCTATTCTTGCAGAGTTTGGGCTACCCTTAGAATTTCCACCTGAAGTGCTCGATGAAGCACGTCAGTTTACTCCAAGTTCAGAAACGACAGGAGGCCTCGATAAAAAAGAAATTTCTTCTCGCCGAGACATGCGTGATATTCTCACGATGACTATTGATCCAGCCGATGCGAAGGATTTCGACGATGCCCTCAGCTTGAAAAAGCTAAAAAATGGCAACTACGAAATAGGGATACACATTGCTGACGTTTCACATTATGTTAAGCCAGGAAGTGCCATCGACACTGAAGCTATAAGTCGAGCTACCTCTGTTTACTTAGTCGACAGAACAATTCCCATGCTCCCAGAGGTTCTTTCAAACGACTTATGCTCGCTACGCCCAAACGAAGATAAATTCGCCTTTAGTGCGGTCTTTGAAATGGACGAAGACGCAAACGTTATTAATGAGTGGTATGGGAGGACGGTAATTCACTCTGACAGAAGATTCGCATACGAAGACGCCCAGGTAAGACTCGAAACGGGTGAGGGAGATCTCGCCAACGAGCTTGCTTTAATGTTCAAGCTAGCAACAAAACTTCGTACTCGAAGATTCGATAACGGGGGAATAGATTTCAATACAGAGGAGGTGAGATTCGAACTCGATGAGTCCGGAAAGCCATTACGTGTTGTCATTAAAAGGATGAGAGAATCGAATAAGCTCATAGAAGATTTCATGCTACTCGCTAATGTCCGAGTCGCCCGCTTCCTTGCAAAAATCCACCCTGAAAAGAATACCCCAACAAGACCGAGTATTTATAGAGTGCATGATAACCCTGACCCTGAGAAGCTTCAGGCTTTGAGGGTGTTTGTGAGAAGGTTTGGCCACGAAATGCCTAAACCTCAGAAGGGTAATGCCGAGTCGCTCATACGCGATTTGCTAAAAGCGACTGACGGCACGCCTGAGGAGGGGACAGTAAAGACTATGGCGATTCGCTCGATGGCAAAGGCTGAGTACTCAAGTACTAACATAGGTCACTATGGACTTTCTTTTCCATTTTACACACATTTTACCTCTCCGATTCGTCGTTATCCAGATGTTATCGTTCACAGATTATTGCAACGTTATCTTGATGGAGATAAGGATGCAGATGTAAGTGAAATCGACTCTCGTTGTCACCACAGCGGAATCATGGAAAAGCGCTCTTCCGAAGCTGAAAGAGCAAGTATTAAGTATAAACAGGTGGAGTATTTAACGACTCGTATAGGTGAAACGTACAAAGGACTTGTTGCTGGAGCAGTTTCGCGTGGACTTTTCGTGGAGATTCAGGAAAACAAATGTGAAGGCTTTGTTCCTAAGGACACGCTCCCTAATGACCAATGGACCTACGATGATGAGCGAATTGGCTTTCAAGGCATGCGTTCAGGCAAGCTAATAGCCCTCGGAGATGAGGTCACTGTAAGGGTAGTTTCAGCAAACCTTGCAAAACGTCAGCTAGAGTTTGAAGTTCTTGTGAATTAAGCAGTACTTTTGCCATTCGATTTGCGCTTGTAGCTCAGTGGTTAGAGCAGTGGACTCATAATCCATTGGCCGTAGGTTCAAGTCCTACCAGGCGCACTGAGACTAAGACGCCGCTGAGAACTTCTCTCGGCGGCGTTTTTTTGGCCCCGTAGTTCAATGGATAGAATAGGACTTTCCTAAAG
>TARA_B110000459_G_scaffold203860_1_pt1 | contig 21764 bp, 21 predicted proteins | sample TARA_B110000459 | Tara Oceans TARA_B110000459 (sample SAMEA4398296) | marine metagenome | biome: Polar Biome; feature: [SRF] surface water layer (ENVO:00010504); material: water (ENVO:00002006), including particulate matter (ENVO:01000060) such as... | depth 5 m | reverse complement strand
CCCGATGCCGACGCCGGAGGGTGTTCCGGTCGCAATCACATCGCCTGGCTCGAGGAGAACTGCGTCGGAAATAGCAGCGATCACAGCGGGGATGTCGAAGATGAGATCGTTGATCTGGGCGGCCTGGCGTTCCTCGCCGTTCACCATTGTCCGAAGCCATGCCGACGCGATATCGGGGATTTCGTCGCGGGTGACGATTGCTGGACCCATTGGGCAGAACGTGTGAGCGCTCTTGCCAATAAAGAACTGCACATGTCGCTTCTGCACAGCACGCGCCGTCACGTCATTGATCACGGTGTAGCCGTAGACGTGATCCCACGCGTCAGCTGCAGCGATCTTGCTTCCACCGGGACCGATCACGATGCCGAGTTCGCCCTCGTAGTCAGTGGTACCGGTCGAATCTGACGACAGCGTAATCTCGTCCTCGGGTCCGATGATCGACGTCAGCGCCTTGGTGAAAATGATCGGGTACTCGGGGATCGTTGTTTGCCCCAAGCTGTCAAACCCGCTTTCTGCGAACTCCTTGGCGTGCTCGTGATAGTTCTTGCCGACGGCCATGACGTTGTTGCGAGGTCGGATCGGCGCGAGCAACATTGCATCGTTAATCGAGGGGGCGTCGACGTCGTCGAGCACCCGTTGCGCAGCGTCTAAACCGCTCGGGCCGAGTGCGACAAAGTCGACCATGGTGGTCGGCAGCGACGAGTCGTGAGCGAGTCCGACAACGGTACCATCAGTGCGGACGACGGCAATTCCTGAAGTTGCCGCACTCAAACCGTCGTTTTTTGTGAACGAAACGAGTTTCATCTCTGGTCCTCTCTAAAGATAGAGCGATTGTGAACGATACGATCGTACACTATATATAATCTGAATGGCCATGATTCTCACTTGCATCGACCATGTCGCGATTGCTGTGCACGACCTCGACACAGCAATAGCGTTTTACGAACGGGCCTTCGGTGCGACGGTCACGCACCGCGAGACCATTGAATTCGATGGTGTCGACGAGGCGATGCTGCAAGTAGCGGATTCCTACATCCAACTGCTTTCTGCAACTCGCGACGACTCGCCGGTCGGAAAGTTTCTCAAAAAACACGGCGAAGGCCTCCATCACGTTGGGTATCGCGTCGCGGATTGTGCCGCAGCTTTCGAGTCGATGGTCAGCGCCGGAGCGATCGGGATCGATCCGGCCCCGCGCCCCGGTGCGCGTGGGTCCACGATTGCCTTCATGCATCCAAAGGGTTCCTTTGGAACGCTGATCGAGTTGGTCCAGGAATAGCGGCGCCGACATGTCGAATATCACCTGGTCGTTTGCTGATCGCGTTGTCGCGATTACCGGTTCAGCGATCGGAATGGGCGAAGGTGCAGTTGAGACGTTCGCGGCTGCGGGCGCGTCTGTTTATGGGCTCGATGTTGACGCCAAGCGCGGGCGGGCCGTGGCTGAGCGGACGGGTTCAACATTCGTCGAGTGCGATGTCACCTCGTCGGCCGCGGTACTTGCAGCGTTCGAGCAGATTGCTACGCGGCATCAACGGCTCGACGTCCTTATCAACAATGCTGGAGGGTTCTGGGAGCAGAACACCACCGAATCGATCAGCGAGATTGAGTGGGATCACGTCATCGACCTCAATCTTAAAGGCGTGTTTTTATGCGCCCGTCATGCGATCCCGCTGTTGCGTCAGTCGAGCGCTGGGCGAATCATCACGATAAGTTCTCTCGCTGGCCAAACCGCAATTTACCAATCGTCGCCGGCCTACGCTGCAGCCAAGGCAGGCGTCCTGTCGCTGACCCGAGTTCTCGCCTCTGAATTGGGGGCGGACGGGATTACCTCAAACGCCATCGCTCCGAGCGCTGTGCTCACCGAACGCATCAAGGTGGTTCGCAGTGCTGAGGAGCGAGCGGCGACGGCAGCCTCGATTCCGCTCGGGAGGTACGGGGGCGTCGATGATCTTGTGACGTGGATGATGTTTCTCGCCTCCGAAGAGGGCGGCTACATGACAGGTGAGACGATTGCAGTGAACGGCGGCCGGTTCATGTCGTGAGTCGGTCTGGCTCCGTTTGGCCAGCGACTTCTCTCCCCGCCTAGCTGCCGATGTTGTCGACGTCAATGCCAAGCCCCGGTCCAGACGGCAGTTCGTAGTGTCCGTCGACGATCGAAAGTGGTTTGGTGGTGACGTCACCGCTGAGACCCTGGTTGCCCGGGCTGCATCCGAAGTCGATTGCGCGCATCGCTGCTGCGCAGTGGATATTCGCTGCCGCTGCAACACTTGACTCTGCAATCTTGCCAGCGAGGTTGATCGACAAACCAAGTGATTCGCAGAGGGCTGCGCCGCGCATGACGCCGGTGATCCCTCCGAGTTTCACCAGTTTGAGGCTGATGCCAGCGACTCCGCTGCGCCAGAACGATGCGATGTCGGCGAATGAGTGGACGCTCTGGTCAGCACAGATCGGAATTGGAGAAGCGTGTGCCACGCGCAGCATGGCGTCATGGTCGCCCTGTCGAATCGGTTGCTCGATGAAGCGTACGTCGAGCCCGTCGAGGCCCCGCAGAAAACGGATGGCCTGTTGCTCGGACCATCCTTGGTTTGCGTCACCACTGACGACCGCGTCAGGCGGAAGTGCAGCGCGGATCCCACGTACAGTCTCGAGTTCATCGGAGATATCACCGATGCCGAGTTTTACCTTGAACCATCGGTATCCCGAGTCGTATTTGGAACGCGCTGTCTCGATATCGGTGGCGGGGACGCCGCTGCCGACCATTGTGAGCGCTGGCACAGAGCGGCGGGCAATGCCCCCGAGTAGTTCGGCGACCGGGACGCCGAGGGCCTTGCCAGCAATGTCATGGAGCGCGATGTCAATCGCTCCAACAGCGGTGTCGTTGGAGAACATCATTTTGTTCATGTCGGCCCACAACGAAGTGCGGCGCATCGGGTCTTCACCCACGATCTGTGCACCGATGAACTCAATGGCAGAGCGGATGCTCGCCTGCGTCTCGCCGGTGAGATCGGTGGCCTCGACGCCCTCCCCCCATCCGACAACGCCATCGTCGGTCGTGACCTTGACCAAGACGTTGTCTGACTGGTGAACGGTGATGTGCGACATGACGATCGGCTTGACGAGTGGGACCCTGATGGGGAACGCTTCAATGTTAATGATCTTCATTGGATTGCCTCCTGGTGGCACGGTCGCTCCCGTTTTAGATGCTCCCGCCGCCGAGCATAGATGCATTTGTTCATGCCAGATTTCGGTGAAGCCGTGAGTAACTCCGCCATCCGGGTGGCTGGGTATGCGCCAGCAGATTCAGTGCATAGCCGAGCGCTCGACGTCTTCGCCGAGTTTGTGCGCGAGAAAACCAGCGGCACGTTGGAGGTTGAGATCTTGCACAATGTCATGGATAGCAGGCGACCAATGTCGGCCCTCCTCGACATGGTCAACTCGGGGGAAGTGACGATGTGCTACTTCTCAACGAGCTACTTAGGTATGTCGGTGCCTGACGTTGATGCGCTTGAGATTCCGTTTCTGTTCGACACTCTCGACGCTGCTCACGCTGCGCTTGACGGCGCCTTTGGCGCGGCGCTGTCTGACGCGATCGAGACGGTGCACCCGGTCTCCGTCCTCGGCTATTGGGACAATGGGTTTCGACACGTGACCAATCGTGTTCGACCTGTTCGCGCTCCTGCTGACTGCGCAGGACTGTCGGTTCGCTTGCAACCGAATCGTGTTCACGCGGCGTTGATGGAGGCTTGGGGGATGGCGCCGGTGCTCGCGGAATTGAGTGATGGGATTCGGATGATTGCTGACGGTGAGGTTGACGCCCAGGAGAACCCACTGGCGAACACGCATGCCTACGGCGTGAGTCATCAACACGTCACGCTGTCAGCTCACCTCTATGGCGCCCGCGCCCTGCTCGCCAATCGACATGCGCTGGCGACGCTCCCTGCAGCTGCAGCCGATGTCGTTCAACGCGCTGCCCGGCACGCCATCGAGTACCAACGGAACGCGGCGTGCGGTTACGAGGCCCAATTACGGCGAGAATTCGAAGCCGCCGGTCGACAGGTCGTTCAACTCGACGATGACGAGCGAGCCGTGTTCGTCGCCGCTGCTGCACCGGTTGTCGAGCGCGCCCGCTCCACCGTCGGCGAGCCGCTCCTTCGACTTATCGATTGAGCCTCGTTCGAAGTGGAACTGTCTCTTTTATTGAGACGGCGTCTTAATTATGAGAGACTACGAACCATGGGAGAACTGATCAAGTACGGCACGCAAAGCCGTGTCGCGCGCGGCGATGGCATTGAGACCGTGCAATTCTCGAATCCGCCGCTGGCCGGCCAGAGCTTCACAATGGGAACCACGGCGTTTCCGCCTGGAGCGTCACTGCGCGAGCACAGCCACAACACAGTCGAACAGGTGACGTTGCTGGAGGGAAGTGGCATCGTCGAGATCAGTGGTGTCTCTCATCGGTTGTCGCTGTACGACACGACGCGAGTACCCGCCGGCGAGCCCCATCGTTTCGAAAATGACAGCGAGACGGTGATGCGAATTCTCTGGGTGTATGGCAGTACCGAGGTAACGCGAACGTTCACCGACACCGGAGAAACCGTGTCGAACCACGGCACGCCTGCGCGATGACACGCCTCGCTCTCGACGATCTTGAAACCTTCGCAACGTCGGTTTTTGAAGCTGTCGGCGTCAGCGCCGAACACGCTGGGGTCACTGCGAGCAGGCTTGTCGAGGCTGATGCGCGAGGACGTACGGGCCACGGACTAATCCGTCTCAAGCCGTACGTTGAGAGGATTCGTTCCGGTGGCGTAAATCGCGCTCCCAACATCCGCATCAGGCACGAGACACCGACCTCGGCGCAGATCGACGGTGACAACGGGCTCGGGCAAGTCGTGATGACGCAGGCTGCCGAGATCGCGATCGATAAGGCTAAGGCCTCCGGGATTGCCTGGGTGGGCACGGTGAACTCGAACCACGCTGGTGCCGCTGGCTTGTATCCGCTGATGGCCGCGCGAGCCGGTCTGATCTCCATATATTTTGCCGTCGCCAACGCGAACGGCATGGCGGCGTGGGGTGGATCTAAGCGTCTGCTCGGGACCAATCCGATTGCGATTGCTGTGCCGAGCAACAGCGGATCAACTTTCCTCCTCGACATCGCGACCACCGTGGCTTCCCACGGGAGCATCAAGGTGTTCGAGCAGGCCGGTGCGAAGATGCCAGCCGGGTGGGTGGTTGGCCTTGACGGTGAGCCGATCACCGATCCGAGCCGTGCCCACGAGGGTTCGTTGATGCCGATTGGCGGCTACAAGGGTTCGGGTCTCAACATCGCTATTGGCCTGTTGGCCGGGGCTATGAACGGCGCTGCGTTTGGCGCCTCGGTCATCGATCATCGAACCGAGCTGGGCACACCGACTAACACTGGCCAGGCAATGATGGTGCTTCGCCCCGACCTTTTCATGCCCGCGGAGGATGCCCTCGCATCAATAGCGGCGCATCTTTGTGAGCTCCGCAACTCTGGTGTTAACGGAGCTCAGATCCGGCTTCCCGGTGATCACGCGGCAGCACTTGAGCGGAAGCACGCCGAACTTGGCGTTCCGATTTCAGCGCCCCTGCTGGAAACGTTGGAAGAGCTCGCCGGCTGTGTCGGCGTCGAACCAGTTTGGAAAAGGCAGTGAGGACTTCATGATGCGAGGCGTGCAACTGATCAAACCTGGCGTGGTCGAGGTCCGCGACATAGCGGTGCCCGCCGCTGATTCGCAGGCACTGGTGCGGATCAAAACGGTTGGTGTCTGTGGGACCGACTCGAGCATCATCGCAGGCAAGATTCCGGTCGAACTTCCGCGCACGATGGGCCACGAAGGCGTCGGGATTGTCGAACAGGCGGGCCCGCTCGGATCGGTCCCGGCAGGCCAGCGTGTGTTGATTGATCCTGGAATCTCTTGTGAGCTCTGTGACCTCTGCCGTCGCGGCTACCCAAATCTTTGTCGTAACGGAGGTTTGCTCGGCCGCGACTTCGATGGAGTGTTTGCCGACTTCGTGGCGGTGGACGAGCGTCAGCTCCTCCTCGTCCCGGATCACATCACCGATGACGAGGCGGGTCTGTTGCAGGTGCTTGGCACGTGCGTCCACGCCGTGGCGACCGCACCTGTGCTTCCTGGCGATGTCGCTGTTGTGCTCGGTTTGGGAGTTGCTGGCCAACTCTTCGTCCAACTCCTTGCACGCGGTGGCGCCCATGTGATCGGGATCACCCGATCACCGTCGAAGCGTGCGCTCGCTGAACAACTCGGTGCTGCTCAAGCGGTAGCTCCTGAAGCAGCGGGGGCGGCCGTGGCTGAAGCTACTCATGGCCGCGGCGCGAACCTGGTGTTTGAAGCCGTTGGAATCGAGGAGACCTTTGCCCAGGCGATCGAGCTTGCAGACCACGCGGGCACGGTTGTGTTGTACGGCACGGCAACGGGCGGTGGATCCGGTCTGCCGTATTACCAGCTCTACTTCAAGGAACTTACAATCCACAATCCTCGGGCGGCGACAAAGTCTGATTACCAGCGCGCCATCGACTTGGTCGCAACCGGCGTTATCGACGCTGCACCGATTGTCTCAGCTCGGTTTGGATTGTCCGAGGCGCGCGATGCGCTGGTGGCGTGTGGCGATCCCTCGACTCTCAAGGTGCTGATGCATACCGATTGAGGAGTGGTCACCGACCGGTGGTCCTGTCGCGGATTGAGCTCGAGAACGACTGGTTCGGGCGGAGAGGAGAGCGGGACGATGTTCGCCGGGGCGGCGGACAAGTAAAGCACGGCCCACCTACTTTCCGCCGTGGATTTCTGGGGGTAACCACACCGGCTCACGGGATTCGAGCGCTTCGCGCTCTGACGATCGATCACTCAGGCTTTTGTAAAGCAGGGCGCTGCTGATCACCGAATGGACAGAATATCCTGCATCATATATGATGTATCCTTCACCATGAATCGTTCGCTAAAATGTTTCCGTGTTCGTCCGCTCTGCAGATTCGAGCCGGACCGACGTCGTCAGATGTTCGTGGATGATTTCTATGGACTTTTCAAGGTCCCGGTTCCGCAGCGCTTTGAGCAACTCGCCATGTTCGGCGTTTGCAATGCGCCGCTGATTGGGGTCGCGTCGCAGCCGAGCGCTCACTGCCATCACGGAAGCGTCTTGCAACGATCTCACCAGCGACAGCAAACGAGGGCGGCCCGCCATCTGATAGAGCGACATGTGGAAGTCGCGATTGAGTTCCACCCATGCAGCGCTGTCAGGCGCTGCGTTCATAGCGTCGTGATATTCGGCTGCTCGGTCAAGCGCTTCTTCGGTCATTCCCTCGATCGCCAGCTTGAGCACAAGCGGCTCGAGCTGCAGGCGAATCTCATACACCTCGTTGAGGTCGTCGGCGTCGAGTTCGCAGACAACTCCACCTCGGTGCGGGTCGATGCGGATCATTCCTTCGGAGGCAAGATCACGCAATGCCTCGCGCACAGGCGTGGTGCTCACCTTCAGCTGGGATGCGAGGTCGGACTGGACCAGCCGTGTTCCACCCTTCAGTTGCCCGTTCAAGATCGCGACTCTGATTGTTTCGCGTGCGAACACGTGAGCTGTTTGGCTGCGTGCGGACGGAGCACCGAGTGGGGCCAACGCTTGAGGCTCTTCCATACAACGACCCTACCGACGATGAGCGCTCGCCGGGTTGGCACGTTGGAGTTTCCTGCATCATGTTTGATTTCGCCCGGGCGAGCCCCACAGCCTCCACGCCACCGCCGATCACATGAGTCATCTCACCGTCAAACCGAACACCAACACCGAGGAGCAAAAAAGTGAAAGAAGCATTCGGAGTACTCTCGACCGACTGGCGTGAAGGCATCAACTGGCAAGAGGTCCGTGAGTGGCGCCTGAAGCGTGCACGCGAGACAATGAAACGCAACGGCCTTGGTGCGATGTTGTTGATGTACGACGAGAACATCCGCTACGTCACCTCGACAATGACGCCGGGGTGGAACCAGCTGAAGCCGGGTCTTCGGTATGCCGTACTTACCGAGGGCAAAGAGCCGATTCTGTATGAGCAGGGCGATATCGGGTACCACATCCGAGAGCACTCTCCGTGGATTCCGAAAGAGAACGTGCGGTACTCGTACGCGTGGATTAAAGGCGCCGCAGGCCCTGCCTCCACCGCTCAGGTGGCGAAATTCAGCGATGCACTGATGAACGATCTCGAAGATGCTGGAGTCACCGACCAACCGGTTGGTGTCGACTTCATGGATCTGAACATGATTAGGGCATTTGAGGAACGCGGCATCAACTGGGTCGATGGAATGACCCCCATGATGGAAGCTCGTTCGATCAAGAGCCCAAACGAAATCAAGGCAATGCGGATGGTTGGATCGATCTGTGACGTCACTCACTACCAACTCTCACAATGGTTAAAGCCGGGTGTCACCGAGAACGAGGTCACCGCTTTCGCGATGCAATACCTCTACAACATCCCGGGGATGGAGAACGTGGAGGACGTCATTGTCTCATCGGGTCCCAACGCGTGGCCAAACTGGCGAAATCACGGCGATCGCATCATTCGGCCTGGCGACATAGTCATTATCGACCTCGCTGCACTCACGTGGAATGGTTTCAAGTCATGCGTCTACCGCACGTATTGCGTTGGAGGCAAGCCGACAGCAGAGCACCAGGAATACTACGACCTCGCCTCCAAGTGGCTCTGGGATTCCATCGATGCAACCAAGCCGGGCGTTACGACCGCAGATATCGCGTCCAAATGGCCGTCGGCGAAAGAGATCTGGGGATACGAAGAAGAGGACGAGGCTGCGGCCAACCTCTGGGGGCACGGCCTCGGGCTCGCGCAGTACGACCAACCTGTCATTTCGCGGATCTGGTCACTTGATCACCCTCAGGAAATCCAACCCGGAATGGTGTTCGCGCTTGAGACGCAACACGGCAAGCTCCACGAGTTCGGTGTGCGACTCGAAGAAATGTTGGTTGTGAACGAAACGGGTATCGAGATGTTGTCGACGTTTAAAAGCCACGAAATCATCTGCACCGGATAATGGGCGTCGAATCACAGCGTGTCCGCGGGCTGGATGATCCGCGATCGACCGAGGTTGCCCTCGCCGGTGCGAAGGGAGCGGGGCTCGCCCGCGCGCTCGCGGCAGGATTCCCGGTCCTCGAAGGTTTCATCATTCCAGCAGAGTGTTCCCAGTTAGCCTTGGCGTCCGCCGTCGAAGTGTTGGATGCCAGGGGAACTGGCGGATCGCGGATGAACATCATCGGCTACGAAATGCCGGAGGAGTTGGTCGCGCAGATCGACTCGTTCGCGCAAGCTTTGACAGCGCCTTTGATCGTGCGCTCGTCAAGTGTGCTCGAGGGCTCAGGTGAGTGGTCAGGTGCGTTCACCTCGGTCCCGGAAATCGAGTGTGACGAAGTTGTCAAGGCAACCAAGAGTGTGTGGGCAACGACTTTTGCTATCGAGGTGCTCGAGCGATTCGAAGAGGCCGGTCTTGAACCTGGGAGCGCCCCAATGGGCGTGTTGGTCCAACCCGAGGTGCGACCCGACTTCGGTGGCGCTGCCATTATTGGTGCCACCGGAGCGATCACGATCAATGCCGTGAAGGGTTCGCCACGCGACCTCATGGCCGGTTGGGTGGCCGGTTGTCGTGCCGTTCTTGAAGATGGCGTGTTACGCGGCAACGATGCAATCGACCTGATGGGCAAAGACACGGTGCTTGCGATCGCCGATTTGTCACAACGCGTCAAATCAGACCTCGGTCACAATCTTATCGAGTGGGCGGTGGTCGACGACGAACTCTTACTCCTTCAAGTCCAGGATTCAGCGGTGCACGAAGCCGAGGAACCAATGGTCGTTCCAGCGGCCCTCGCTCATCCGTTCGCGTTGCACTTTGTTCGGCTGGCCCACGGGCACTCCGGTGAAATCGCTGACGAACTGTTGCTCGGCTGGCGGACTGGAGCACCCAATGACCTCGTGGCTTGGCCGTTCCGGGGCACCGACCGCGATGCGGCCTATGCCGAAGCGCGCCGAATCGCTGCCGACCTCACAAGTCAAGCATGGGACGAGCCTGCTGAAACGGCTATGGCCCATGCATCACTGGTGCTCCGGCGAATGCGCAGCGACCGTCCAAACGAGTCCATTGAGGCGCTGCGTGATCTACATCCTGTTGATGAGAACCAGGCAGCAACCCTGCTCGGAATCATCGACTACCTCGATCGAACCGATGCCGCTCAGGGCCGACGAGGTCGCGGGCGATGGGAACCCGTGCTTGCTGGTGTGCTCGCCCTGCAAGGCGACGTGCACGAAGGTGAACCGAGTGTCGGAGGCGTTGGTGCCGGGCGACTCGTGTGGCTCGACAGCTCCAAACGTACGAGTGACGTTCGCCCTCGCGACATCCTTGTCACGCAGTATCCGCTCCAAAACTATTCACCACTACTTTGGGACGCGGCGGGGATCATCACGGTCGGCGGCGCACCGACGGCGCATCTGTTCGAGGTTGCACGGTCCCTCACCGTCCCGGCCGTGATCAATTGCCCCATTGCCGAGATCGTTCGCGACGGACCGTGTCTTGGCATGCTCGACGGCGATGCTGGTCGAGTCTCGATAGTTCGGATCTGACATGACGGATGTGGTCGGTGTGGTCGGCCTCGGGGTTATGGGTTCGGCAATGTCGAGACACATCGTCGCCGGCGGATATGAGGTGCGGGGCTATGACGTCGATACCGATCAAATGTCGGCGTCGGCTGCTGTCGCTGCGGCGTCGGTGGCCGAGGTGGCCGAGTCATGCGGCATTGTCCTTCTCTCGCTGCCGACAGCAGCGTCGCTCGAGGCCGTCGCGCAAGAGATTGCGTCCGTCGGCCGTGAGGATTCGATCGTGGTCGAGATGGGCACGCTCCCCCTCGAGGCAAAAGCGGCCGCGGCGGCGACGCTTCACGCGGTCGGCGTCACGATGCTCGATGCGCCGGTCAGTGGCACGGGTTTGCAGGCTGCGGACGCAACGCTGGTTGTGTATTGCAGCGGACCGTCGGGCGCGCTCAATCGTGTCCGCCCCGTCTTCGACCTCATCGCCAGGCAGACATACGACCTTGGCGAGTTCGGCAATGGGTCGCGTATGAAGTTTGTGGCGAATCTGCTGGTCGCTGTGCAGACACTCGCCGCGGCAGAGGCCCACTCGCTCGGTGCCGCCGCAGGGCTCGCACCGTCCGTCGTGCAAGAAGTCATCGGTGCAGGGGTTGGGTCATCTCGGATGTTCGACATCCGGGGCCCAATGATGGTGAGTGAGCAGTACGAGCCGCCGTCAGCGCGACTCTCGATCATTCTCAAAGACGCTGGGATTATCTCTGATTTCGCGCGAGCAACGAACGCGGCGACGCCGCTACTTGACGCCACGATCCCGCTGTACGAGCGGGGAGTGCGCCTCGGGCTCGGCGACGTCGATGCCGCAGTGCTGCGCAAGTTGTTCTGAACCGATCCACCGACCACAAAATAGGAGTTGTTCGATGCCATTGTCCCCAACAGATGTCGCCTTAGTGACGGGTGCCTCAAGCGGAATTGGAGAAGCAACGGTGGTCGCGCTTCGCCAATGCGGGGTCGTGGTCCATGCTGCTGCGCGCCGCGTCGATCGCCTTGAGGACCTTGCAGAGCGCACTGGCTGCATCGTCCATGAACTTGATGTGCGCGATCGCGAGGCGGTGGCGCGAATCGGCGAAACCATCCCGGTCGACATCCTCATCAACAACGCCGGACTCGGTCGCGCGCTCGGATCGCTCTGGACAGCTGACATCGATGACATCGAGCTGACAATCGACACCAATGTCACCTCAGCGATTCATATGGTGCGAGCGGTGCTCCCCGGGATGATCGATCGCGGTAAAGGCCACATTGTCAATATGAGCTCAGTGCTGGCTTTGTATCCTGCACCAGCAGCGCTGTACGGAGCGACGAAAGGTGCGATTCACAAACTTTCTCGAGATCTCCGTCAAGAGCTTCAAGGCACAGGGATCCGCGTCTCGGAGATCAACCCTGGCAGGGTGACCACCGAGTTCTACAACGTCGCGATTGACGACGAAGAACAGCTTGCGAAAACCATCGACACGCGCATCGAAGAAGTCACCCCCGCCGATGTCGCAGCGTCGATCGTCCATGTGGTCGATGCGCCATGGCGGGTGAACATCAGTCAGTTGGAGATCGTGCCGACCGAGCAGACCTACGGGGGTTCGCAGTTCGTGCCGTTTAAACGCCGCGCACGGCAATCTGAAAAAGAAGCCCTATGACGAAGACCGTCAAAACCGCAGTGATTGGATCCGGAAACATTGGGACTGATCTGTTGATCAAGGCAGCGCGGACGTCCGACATCGTCGACATGGTCGCGATGGTTGGCATCGATGCCGACTCGGAGGGCCTCGCTCGAGCGAAGCGGCTCGGACTTGAGACGACCGCGGGAGGCATCGAGGCCTTCACGAAAATGGACTCGTTCGACGAGGTCGAACTGGTCTTTGACGCTACGTCGGCTGGCGCCCACCATCGACATGACGAGGTGCTTCAGGCTGCAGGGAAACGCATTCTTGATCTCACGCCTGCAGCGATTGGCCCGTACGTTGTCCCGCCGGTCAATTTGCATGAGCATCTCGGCGCACCGAACATCAACATGGTGACGTGCGGCGGTCAGGCCACGGTTCCGATCATCGCCGCAATCAACAGGGTCGCGCCGGTTGCCTATGGCGAAATCGTCTCCTCGATTGCCTCGAAGTCAGCGGGCCCCGGAACTAGAGCGAACATCGACGAATTCACCGAGACGACCTCGCGGGCGATTGAGGTGGTGGGTGGCGCGCAGTTGGGCAAGGCGATCATCGTCTTGAATCCGGCCGAGCCGCCATTGATCATGCGCAATACCGTGTTCGCGCTGGTCGAAACCGGTGAGCGCGATGAGATCGAGGCGTCGGTCGAGGAGATGGTCGCCAGGGTCAATCAGTACGTCCCGGGATACCGGCTCAAACAGAAGGTTCAGTTCGACCGATTGGACGCTGAGTCGGCGGTGCGAATACCCGAACTCGATCGGAAGTTCACCGGCTGGAAGGTGAGCGTGTTCCTCGAGGTCGAGGGTGCGGCTCACTACCTCCCGGGGTACGCCGGAAATCTCGACATAATGACCAGCGCAGCAATCAAGACTGCCGAAGCGCTCTGTGCGACAGCGGGTGGGTTGTGACTGCCCAACAGAAGCCCTCGGTGTACGTCCAGGATGTGACGTTGCGCGACGGCATGCATGCAATTCGACACCAGTACGGGCTCGACCACGTTCGGGCGATCGCGAAAGCGATTGATGAAGCTGGGTGCGATGCAATCGAGGTGGCCCATGGGGACGGTCTCGCAGGATCGAGCTTTAACTACGGGTTCGGTGCTCATACCGACTGGGAGTGGCTCGAAGAAGTCGCTGAGGTCTTGACCGACTGCAAGCTGACCACGCTTCTGCTGCCGGGAATCGGCACGATCGACAACCTCAAACAAGCCCATCAAATCGGTGTCGAATCGGTGCGCGTTGCTACGCATTGCACAGAAGCCGACATCGCCATTCAGCACATCGGCAAAGCGCGAGACCTCGGAATGGATGTCGCGGGATTCTTGATGATGAGTCACATGAGTGATCCGGAATCTCTGGCTCAGCAGGCAGTGATAATGGAAGACGCCGGTGCGCACTGTGTTTACATCACTGATTCCGGGGGTCGCTTGACGATGGGTGATGTCCGAGATCGGATGCGCGCCTATAAGTCGGTGCTTAGGTCGGACACCCAGATTGGGATTCACGCCCATCACAACCTGACGTTCGGGGTCGCGAATTCCGTTGTGGCGGTTGAGGAGGGCTGCTTCCGAGTCGATGCGAGCCTTGCAGGCATGGGTGCAGGCGCCGGAAACTGTCCGCTTGAAGCCTTCATCGCAGTCGCCAATCTCGAGGGTTGGGCGCACGGCTGCGACGTGACGATGCTGATGGACGCAGCCGAGGATCTTGTGCGACCGTTACAGGATCGGCCTGTCCGAGTCGATCGCGAGACGCTCAGCCTCGGATACGCAGGTGTCTACAGCAGCTTTTTGCGCCACGCCGAGAACGCAGCGGAGCGCTATGGGCTCGACACACGCGACATCTTGATGGAGCTTGGAGCTCGGCGTATGGTCGGTGGCCAGGAAGACATGATTGTCGATGTTGCCCTCGACATGGTGAGCGCGAAAAAGTGACACCAGTGGAGACATCTCGGGTATGAGTCCTCAGAACTGCGTCGAAGCGCTGCAGGCAGTCGTCGGTTCCAAGCATGTCCTCATTTCGGACAGTGCGACCCGCTTCTATCGCATCGGAATCAAAATTGGTGGCGGAGGGGCTCTGGCTGTGGTGCTGCCGAAGTCATTGCTCGAGATGTGGAAGGTTCTCCAAGTTTGTGTCGCTCATGACGTCATCGTGATCATGCAAGCAGCCAACACCGGAGTGACGGCCGGCTCCACCCCGATGGGTGACGACTACGACCGTGAGATCGTGATTGTGAACACACGCGCGATGGACGATTTGGTTCCCATCGTCCGCGGCGAGCAAGTGTTGGCCTTTGCCGGTGCAACTCTGTTCCGACTCGAGGAGTTGCTCGAGCCGTTGGGGCGATCCCCTCACTCGGTCATCGGCTCGTCGTGCATTGGTGCATCGATAGTCGGAGGGATCTGCAACAACTCAGGCGGGAACCTTGTCAACCGCGGTCCGGCGTATACCGAATTTGCACTGTTTGCGCGCCTCGACGAGCGCGGCCGACTCGAGTTGGTGAACCATCTCGGCCTCGAGCTCGGCGATTCGCCGGAAGAGATCCTCACCAACTTGCAGGAGGGTAGGTTTGATCCCGACGCTCCGGGCGTTTCTGGCCGGGTGGGCTCCGATCGTGGCTATCAAGATCGCGTTCGGCAGGTCGATGCTGCTACTCCAGCGCGATTCAATGCTGATCGAACAAGGCTGCACGAGGCCAGCGGCAGTGCTGGCAAGCTCGCGATTTTTGCGGTACGTGTGGACACGTTCGTCGCACCCAACGAAGAGCAGGTCTTCTGGGCTGGCACGAACGACCCCTCCGTTTTAACCACCATTCGGAGACGAATTCTCGGCGAGTTCGAGGAACTGCCAGAGATGTGCGAGTACATGCACCGCAGCTATTTTGATGCGTCAGATCATTACTGCAAGGACACGTTCCTGTTCCTTCGGTTCTTCAACAGTTCGTTGCTCCCCAAGTTGTTCCGCCTCAAGGCTTCGGTCGACGGTCTGATTGGTCGTGTTCCACGTAGCCCGGCGCACGTCTCTGACCGAGTGCTGCAGCGGCTCGGTCGACTGTGGCCTGATCATCTTCCAAAACGGCTCCGCGCCTCACGCGATCGGTACGAGCACATGTTGATGATTAAGGCCAACGATGATGTGATTGCACCCAGCCGTGCGCTGTTGGAGGAGATCTTCGCTGACGCGACAGCGGGTGGATTCTTGAGCTGCACAAAGGACGAAGGTGACCGCGCAATCCTTCACCGATTTGTGGCTGGGGGCGCGTCATCGCGCTTCCACATGGTCGAACCCAAGCACGCCGGTGGTCTGATTCCGCTTGATGTTGCACTGCCGCGCAACCTCGAGGCCTGGCATGAGGTCGTTCCCGACGATGTGCGCGATCAGTTGGCGGCGCCGTTCGTCCTGGCCCACTTTCTGTGCCATGTTTTCCACTACGACTTCGTTGCTCTGCCCGGCGTGGATGTAGTCGCACTTCGTGAACGCTTGGAGACCCACCTGGACGGCCTTGGCGCCAAGTATCCGGCTGAGCACAACGTCGGCCACCTTTACCGTGCCGAGGCGGGCCTTCGCGACTTTTACGTGGGGCTCGACCCCACGAACAGCTTCAACGCTGGCGTTGGCCAGACGTCTAAGAGGAAGCACTACGCCTGATCACTTGCGCTTTGCGATGAGAATAACTGGAACATAGACCTCGGTGAGGTCTGAACGGGCCGCCGTGAGAATGCGCACGGATGGCTTCGGGAATGTTGTCCTGAATGGCTTTTGTGTCGTCTCTCTGCCAGCTTTGGGTGCCACGCTGTAGCTCCCTGCGTATTACCTCGTCGACCTCGTGAGGCTCCGGGACCTGAATGTGGACGCGTTGAGGAGTTCGTCGACCTCGTGAGGCTCCGGGACCTGAATGTGGACGCGTTGAGGAGTTCGTTGACTTCAGCGATTGACGCGATCCTCGTGACAGTTACGAGGCGCCGGCGACGAATCTGGCTGTACCACCTCATTTTCGACCTCTTTGCTATCAGTGAAGCCGAACTGCCCCACGAGCAACACAGCAGGCCCCACCAGGCAGCCCGGATGCACCCAAATTATCTGAGCACACCCGTCCACATTCACATCGCGGTTCACCGGTGGTCCGATGTGAGCGCGGACTGGTGTGATCAGTCCGAAGTTGGGTGATGACAGGGGAGGAGCCGGGCCCGGATGCGCCCTGTCGTAGTCAAAACACAACCGTTTGATTTCGATTCGCATTTCTTACGTGCCGCAGATTGCTGAGGGAATCACTTGGCATCCGAGATTAAATCATATATAGTACACAATATCGTAGAAGCCTGGGGGGCTGAAGCGTGCACATAGAGAGGCCGACCTGCATCCGCAATCGGCCAAGAAGAGAACAAGAACTACTGAGCGGCAAAGCCGCAGTTCCAAAAGGGGGACGACATGATCCGTACACCACTTAGGACAACCTTCGGGGTTGTCACAGCACTGGCGCTGCTCACCGCAGCGTGCGGTAGCGACGACAATTCCGGTGCCGCACCGGCTGCGGCCGACCCGGCACCTGCTGCGCCAGCTGCTGCGCCAGCCGGCGCCACGATCGTTCGTTTTGCATTCGCGCCTGATCCAGTGTGGGATTGGCTGGCTGACACCGGTGAACTCGCTGTCTGGGAAGAAGAGAACAACATCCGCATCGTCACCAGTTCGACCTGGGACGAATTCACATACTTCGCTGGCGGGCACGGCGACATTGTGTCGATGGGCACGCAGGAGATCCCCGTGCTCGAGCAGGAGACGTCCATCGAGACGGTCACGTTCGGCAAGTACAACTTCCAGCGTTCAGCGATGATGAGGCGAGCTGGCGACTCCTACGAGACCTTGGCCGACGTGCCACAGGGCTCGAAGATCTGCGTGTCGAGTCCGGTGTCGAATACCGGGTTCTGGACTGTCGCCGCACTGGAGCTTCACGGCCTCGATTACCGAGTCGGCGGCGGGGATTACGACCTCGTTGTCAACGACCACTTCGTGAACCCGACCAACCTGCTTCGTGGAGATTGCGAAGCAGCGGTGGTCATTCCCGAAGCAGCTGTGCCGCACCTCCGCAATGGTGAGATCGAGCTGATGTACGAAAATAAGATGCCATTCCAGTTGTACCGCGAGTTCTCAGGGATCGATGACGGCCAGAACCACGTCATGTCCAACCTGTTCACGGCGACCGAGGAGTGGTACGACAACCACGAGACCGAAGCGAGGGCGTTCCTGGCGCTGTGGGAACGTGGCATCAAACTCTGGACCAAAAACGTCGAGGAAATCGTACGGTCCTACCCGCAGCATTTCGCTGTTGAAGATGACGCAGACGTCGAATACATGGTCGAGTTCATGCAGGGTGATAACGACTGGTTCGTCGACTCCGTTTACCTCGATCAGTCGTGGATCGACGCCGAAGTTGAGATCTGGGAGCTCATGAAGAAGCTTGATCCGGACAACCCGAACGTGCTTTCTGCTGATGCTCCGAAGGCTCGATTCGAGGTCCTGGCCCCGTGAGCTAAGGCAATCTCAATCGTTCATTGGTGGGCGCCGGGCCCTCTCCCTTCGGTCACTGCGCCCACCAATGTTTGTCTTAATCTTGATATGCAGCCGCTGCGTCGGTGAAAGGAGCGTGCTACGGCCGTGACAATGTTAAAGACAGAAACAAGACCGTCAATGCGCGTTACCGAAGAAGAATTGGTGAAGGCGGCTCGCCGTAAAGATTTGACCGTGCGGTGGGTGTCCCGAATTCTCGGTTACATCGTCGTACTTGGAACGTGGGAGTGGGCCTCTGGACGAGTGCTCGAGGAAAACCTCCTGCCAGGACCGACCCGGGTCGTACAGACCGCCATTGAACTCTTCAACAAGGGCAAAATCTTTTCAGCCTTTGAGGCGACCCTGACTCGCATCGTGCTCGGAGTAGCAGTTGCATTTCTGGTGGGCGCCGCACTTGGAATCCTCACCCAGAATCGATGGTTCGCTGGCTTCTTTAAGGACGCCATCACCATCGGGCTCACGTCGCCCGGATTGATCTGGGTGCTGATCACGGCACTCGTCTTTGGCAATCGCTGGTACGGACCGCTCTCGGCGATCGTCCTCACAACTTTTGCCCTGGTGACGGTGAACGTGGCGGAGGGCATTGGCACTTTGCCGAAGGACACCATTGACATGGCCAAGGCGTTCAAGGTGGGCGTCGTCCGTCGAAACCGCCACATTGTGATTCCGCACCTGGCGCCGTTCCTCTTCACCGGCTTTCGCTTCTCGTTCTCGATTGGGTGGAAGGTGACCGTGCTGACAGAGATCTTCACCGCCTCATCCGGCATTGGTTTCGAAATGAGAATCGCGCAGATTTTGTTCCGTCAGGACGAAGTCTTGACCTGGATTCTGCTGTTCTTCGTATTCGCCCTGTTCTTCGAAAAAGTGGTCCTCCAAGCTATTGAGAATCGCTTCTTCCGCTGGCGCAAAGAGATTGCATCAACATGACCGCTGTAATGACAGAATCTGCCCAATCGAGTCCACAGTCGCCACGGCGCTCGACGCGCCGGCTACCGCTTGCGTTACGCGTCCTGCGGTCTCCTCGGTTGGCGCGGGTGTTATTCCTTCCCGCTGTGCTCATCTTCTGGCTGATCTCCAACAAGCTCATTGCTGACTCGTGGGGCTTTGACAGCAGTGTGCTCGCAACGCCGATTGAGGTCTGGGACTTCATGTATGCCGAGGTCACCGGTGACACCGTCGCTCCCGCCAACCTTTACCAGACGTTTGGTATCTCGCTCCGCCGTCTCGGTCTCGGGTTCGTGATCTCGATGACCGTGGGCACGACCCTCGGGATCGGAATGGGTCTTTCGAAAGCGGTGAATGCGTTCTTCCACGACTGGGTGATGGCACTGTTGGCGATGCCCGCATTGGCTTGGGCACTGTTCCTCAGCCTCATCCTCGGGTTTGGTGACAAGGGGCCGGTCTGGGCAGTCGTGCTGGCAGGCATCCCGTTCGTGATCGTGAATGTGCGCGAGGGAGTTCGGAGCACGCCACGCGATCTCTTCGACATGTCGACCGCGTTTGGGGTTTCGCCTCTGAAGCGAATCAGACACGTTCTGTTGCCGTCGCTCTTCCCTTTCCTTTTCGCCGCAGCGCGCTACGCGTTGTCGATCGGTTGGAAGGGCCTGGTAATCATCGAGCTGTTCGGCGGCCAGGACGGCGCAGGCTGGACATTCAAGTTCTGGTACGACGCGCACCGACTACACGGTGTGATCGGCTACTCGATGTTCTTCGTGATCTTCGCGCTCGTTCTCGAAAACGTGGTGCTCGAACCAATCTCGCGGCGGGTGTTCAAGTGGCGGCCAAGCCTCAATCAACCAGACATTGTCGAAGAAGACATGGACGTCGTCAAATACCCAGCTCTCGCAGACGAATCGCTCTCTGACCGAGACACCATTATCCAGGAGAAGAACTGACATGGCAGATATCAAGATCTCGAACTTGCACAAGGAGTTCGGTGTTGGAGACGACAAGGTTGTCGCGTTAGAAAACGTCAACCTTGAGATCAGCGGGCACGTGTTCGTCTCGATCGTCGGTCCGTCCGGCTGCGGTAAGTCGACGCTGCTGAACATCTTGAGTGGGATCGAAACCCCGACAAGCGGCTCGTTGACGATCACTCAGGCCGGAGCACAGGCAGCCCCTGGTTATGTCTTTCAGGCCGCCCGCCTCTTGCCATGGCGCACCGTGATGGACAACCTCCTCTTCGTGCAAGCCGACAAGTCAAGCGAAACGCGGGCTCGCTGCCAGAAATACTTGGACATGGTGCAACTCGGCGACAAGGGCGACAAGTTTCCGGGTGAGTTGTCAGGTGGTATGCAGCAGCGCGTCGGAATTGCTCGGGCGTTCTCGATTGAGCCCGACGTGATGTTCATGGACGAACCGTTCAGCCACCTCGATGCCATCACCGCCCGTTCGCTGCGCAGGGAACTCCACTCCATGTGGGCAGCGACCAAAAAAACCATCGTCTTCGTCACCCACGATGTGGGCGAAGCGGTCGAACTGTCGAACCGCATCTTGGTGTTTGCCCAAGGTGGGATCCTCAAAGACGACATCAATGTTGAGCTCGACTTTCCGCGCGACCCATCGGACGAGGCGGTCGCGGTTGCTAAAGCAAACGTCCTGAAGAAGTTTGAAGAACTCGACCTTCTTGCAACCTGAGCGTGACGCATCATTCAAAACAACTGATGGATACGCGATGACACAGAACGCGCAGTCGCCCACAATCGATATGCACTGCCATCTCGCCACTCCTGCGGCGGCAGCACTGACCGATCCGCACGCACGACCCGAGTACGAGCCGTATAACTACTTCATGGGGAACGATTCGATCGAGCAGAACAAGGTCATGTTCCCGACGATCGTCGATTCACTGCAACATGCCGATGCACGCATCGCCCACATGGACGCGATGGGAGTCGACATCCAGGGACTTGCGACGTTCGTATCTGAGTACGCCTACTGGGCGCCGGCAGACATCGCAGCCGAATCGGCGCGTTTGCAGAACGATCACCTGGCTGAGGCGTGTCGGGATCATCCTGATCGATTTGCTCCGTTCGGCGCGACGGTGCCAATGCAAGATGTCGAATTGGCGATCGCTGAAATGGATCGAGTTGTTGATCAACTCGGCTTCAAGGGGCTGCAGATCGGAGGGACAATCGACGGCCACAACCTTGACGAACCGCGATTCCGGCCCTTCTGGCGAGCGGTGGCTGCAAAGGGTATTCCAGTGATCCTGCACCCCAATGGTTACGAAGAAAGTCACCGGTTCGGGGATTACTTCATGACGAACTGCATCGGCAATCCCCTTGAAACCATGGTCGCGGTCCACCGAATGATCTTCTCGGGTTTGTTTGAGGAACTTCCTGACCTCAAACTTGTCTTGCTCCACGGAGGCGGGTACCTACCGTTTTATTGTTCGCGAGCCGATCACACGTGGGAGGTTCGCCCCGAGACACGCGCGTACATTCCAGACCACCCCCCGAGCTACTACATGAAAAATTTCTTCTACGACACGATGGTCTTCCAGCCGTTGTACCTGCGCCATCTCATCGACATCGTTGGGAGCGACCGAGTGATGTCGGGGACTGACTTCCCGTTCGACATGGGCGACGGCGATCCAATGGGTTTGATCGACAGGGTAGAGGGCCTCAGCGACCACGAACGCAATGCGCTCAAGGGAGCGAACGCTGCACGCATCTTCAACCTTTAGCCGGTCGATGCGGCTGGCCTGGTTGATGCCCTCGGATTGTGAGCGTCGGGACGCTGTTCCGTTTGCAGCCGAGTCAGCCGATGCGAGCGTCGCCCACTGAACCGACGCAAACGTTGGTACGGCGGCTTTAGGCGGGGGCGCGTTGCTCTTTTCTGCGGCTTGGGAGTTTGACTTTGTCGGCGTACTTGGCAGCCAGCGGG
>TARA_B110000459_G_scaffold54993_1_pt1 | contig 21847 bp, 13 predicted proteins | sample TARA_B110000459 | Tara Oceans TARA_B110000459 (sample SAMEA4398296) | marine metagenome | biome: Polar Biome; feature: [SRF] surface water layer (ENVO:00010504); material: water (ENVO:00002006), including particulate matter (ENVO:01000060) such as... | depth 5 m | reverse complement strand
ACCGTTGTGGGGTAAGTCCCCATCCCCCCATCCCAAAGGGCTGCTCCTGCTAGTGCTCTACCATCATCGTCAAAGGCAGCCGTAAAACCCCAATTCGCTTGGGAAGCTCCAATATATGTTGCAAAAACGATGTCGGGGTCTATAACTAAATTTATAGAGTGGTCATAGTCGCCAAGCTCAAAACTCACTTCGGTGGTTCCGTCTGGCTGAGAGGTTAATTTGTAGTTACACTCAACTTGGACAATTCGTGAACCGTCCACTAATTGGTATGCAAATGGGACGCCTTCTATAATGTCGCCCGTTTCCCCCATGAGGTGTAAGAGGGAGCCGTCGGGCCTTAAACTGAGTTGGGTCCCTTCGTGGATCATGACTATGTTTGAGGGGTCCGCCCCGGCCTTCACCACCCAATCGTACTTGAGTGTTTTCGTTCCTCTATCCCTTCCGTCCATTATTAATTCTACTCCAGGCCAAACCTCATCATATCTCACCTGTCCCACAGCCTCAAGCCCACTTGCCCATTTCGATTCGTCCTGACCTCTGAAGTAATTAACGTGATAACCGAGATTATGAGTTCCTGACTTTATTGATTCTGAATTGCCGTCTTTAAAACTCACCCTCCATGCATGGGAATCAAGTGATTCACCATCGTTAGCGCCACTTTCGTGATCCCATAAATCATCATATCCCTCACCAGCAATCCAAGCTGTCCATCCATTATCTTCCATCCAGAATACGCCGCCATCTAGTTCGGCTCTGTGTGAAACGAAGGAGTCCCATTGACCTTCGTTTGGTATAAACGCTAAGTCTGAAGTGTGTAGTTGATGTTGTGATTGAGAAAAAATTGACGGCCCCGAAAACAGGAATGCAAGTAAAAGAGCGATATGAAAGACAGCCTGTCTCACTTTAGTTGATCAGATAAAAGCATCATCTCTAAAACTGGAGACATGCGCTCGTGAAGGATTCTATAGACAGCATCGGCAATAGGAATCTCAACCTTAAACTCTTTGTTCATCTCGAAAATTCCCTTAGCTCCTGTCATCCCTTCTGCGACCATTTTCATTTCTATTATTGCCGCCATAACTGTGTAACCACCCCCAACCATCGTGCCAAGCGCTCTATTGCGACTATTCACACTATACGCTGTTACGAGAAGGTCTCCTAAATAAGGGCTACTCTTGATGTTTCTATCAATATCGTGAACCTCGTCTATAAACCTCTTCATCTCAATAGCCGCATTAGAGATCAGCACGGAAATGAAATTATCTCCATACCCTAGACCGTGTGCCAGTCCTGCGCCAACAGCATAAACGTTTTTTAAAACAGCTGCCAATTCCGCTCCGAAAACATCATCAGAAGTACTTACCTTGATATATCTCGTCCTTAAAAAAGGGGCAAGAATTTCTGCGTTTGAGGTGTCGGGGCAAGCAACCGTTAAATAAGAAAGTCTCTCGCGAGCTACTTCTTCAGCATGACATGGACCACAAATTATCCCTAGTTTTTCATAAGAAATATCAAATCTTTTATGTAGGTATCTCGCAGGAATTGAATTGTATTTCGAAATCATTCCTTTTATGGCAGAAAACACTAGTTTTTTTGATATAGGGGCGTAAGTTTCATCCACTCCGAAAGCGTCGTTAAACGCCTCATCTAAAAACATCGAGGGGACAGCTACAATAAGAATATCGCTTGAATCTACCACCTCTTTCATGTCTGTAGAAAGGTTAAGCTTCGCTACAGGAAACTGAATGCTCTCAATATATTTGGGGTTTCTGCCGTGTTTTGTAATATGGTCTATCGTATCCTGAGACCTTACCCACCAATTTAACTGTTCTACGTTTTCGCAAAACATTTTTGCTAGAGCTGTGGCCCAACTTCCACTACCTAAAATTCCTATTCTGGGATTATCCAACATTTAGCTAAGGTAATAATTTAAGGAAGATATATTAATATGTCCTGGCCTACCCTCATTTTTGAAGATTTAAGGCCATTCCAATCTTTTACTTGGCGCATCCTTACGTTATGAGATTTGGCGAGGGTGTAAAGTGTTTGGCCTGCTTTAACCTTGTGGATATAGACCTTTTCTTCTGGCCTAAGAATCTTAGCTGTAGTCCTTCTATTTGCTTGATGGACGGAATCGTCGCAGTTACTGTCATCCTTGCATTGCTCCAGTATAAATTGTTCGCTAGCTCCGTAAGTAAATATTCTACTACTATGCACATTAAATCTCATCAGCTCTTCCTTTACAGCATCAGCCCTTAATTGGCTAAGTGAGTCATTATATGACTCTGTCGCCCTTGAATCGCAATGAGAAATAAGCAGTGTTCTCTGAGTTGTGTTTTCAAGTAAATGTTTCGCAAATGCCTTAATTATAGGGAGATCTGAAGGTCTTATGTCTGCGTTATCATAGTCCCACTGAAGGTTAAGTTCAACAATATCTCCTTCTATGATTTCTTCTGCAAAATCTTCTTCAAAAACAACATCAATGATAACGGAGGGTTTTTCAATTGTTCTCGTGTATTCACATAGTCCGTCATCCACTATCGCTACTGAGTTGTAATTAAGCGCTAGAGGGTCCATGCATCCCACTTCAATAACCATGGGGATGGGTGCTATGATGGTGAGGGACTTTATGGTTTGGTCTTCAGGGGAAGTAAATGGGTCAGCGGTGTATCCGAAAGATCCAGGACATTGAATCATGTAGGTCTTTTCACGCAAAATTCTGGTCGACCATTTGCCTTCATTGTCGGAAATGAAATGCATTGGGTTTTTATCCCCCACATGTTCGAGAGCAGCCTCTAATCCCGGCCATGCAGAGCCATCTTTCTCACGAATAATCTCCACAAACAGGGTGATCTCAGGGTCATATTCTGAGAAATGATACAGAGCGTCTATGCCATCCCTGTCTGAAGATAAAATTCCATTAAACCCTTCTGTATCTAGCTGGACCCCAAAGTCATCTCCCGAAGAATTTACGGGATATGGTAAGTTGTCTACAATCTCCGTCCATTCGTTATTCGTTGTTTTGGTCGCGTAAATGATGTCTAAACCTCCTAGCCCACCGTGACCATTTGAGCTGAAATACAGGGTGTCCGAATGGCGCATGGTTGCGAATGCCTCATCTCGTGAAGTGTTAACTATAGGCCCTAGATTAATAGGATTACCCCACTTTTTGGAACTTCTTTTCGAACTCCAGATGTCCATCCCTCCATATCCTCCAGGCATATTTGATGTAAAAAAGAGGGTGGCTCCATCAGGTGAAATTGATGGATGAGCGTACATATATCTTTCATCACAAAAGCCCAATCTTAGTCCAGTTTCCCAAGACCTCAATCCATTAGTATCTGTCTTTAAGTTCGCCTTAAAAAGCTGAATGGGGTGCAGTAATCTTTCTCCCGCAGGTCTCCCCAACTTCTTAAGAAGAGAAACCGAAGTGGGCGTGTATGTTTTTGATAAAACACCCGTCGATATATCTGACTCATCTGAACCATGTGCAACAACTCCATCATGATACTCTGTATTAAGCTCAGATAATGGCTCAGATAAAAGAACTTTATTGTCTTTTAATTCACCTTTCCAGAGATCCATAAGCCTGTTTCCCGTGTAATTATCTATATAAGTTTCAGACCCTATTCTTTGTGAGTGGTTTCTAGGACTTTCTGCCACAAAGTATAACTCGCCTCCAACAATACGAGGCAAAGCTGAGCTTGCTACACTTGAACCGTTACTAAAATTGCTGATGATTTCGATCTTATTAACCTTAAAATAAATGCTGTCAGCTCGTCTTTCTTCTATTGATTTTAAGGAAGATAATCTTGTCGAAACTTTAGATGTTTTTTGGCATTCCAAATAAACCCACCTTGCCTCATCATAACGCCCTAAAGACATCAAGGTTTCACCTTTCTCAAATAAAAGACTCTGGGTGAGTCCAGAAATACTCTCTAATGAATCCATGCAGGCTAAGGCCCTTTCATGAACGTTAAGCTCTAAATAAATAGAAATTAGAGCTTCATACACCTCAGCTCGATTACTACCTCTTGCGGCTCGTTCATACTGTTCTGACGCTTCCATGAATGCACCTCTTTCTTCTAGAGCTTTACCCTCTAAAAAGAAATGTGTTGAGCAACCTGATAGAGATAATAGAAATACGATCGCACAAGAAAATGCGGCACTTACCCAATGGATTTTTCTGTTTTGCGTTATTTGCATTAGAAGTACCTTGGGTTTTGGATTGTAGGGGTGCGGCCTCCAAAATTAAACCCGATCTGGATTTCATGTGTTGCTCCTAGATAGGTGTTGAGTCCCTTCCCTGCAAAATCATACGAATATCCCAGTCTAAGGTTTAGGGGAAGGATCACCTCAAGGGAGGCTAAGTATGTAGCGCTAGTTCTATAACCTGCTCCTAGCCAAACTTGAGTCCCTCCAGGTCCCTTTTCCAAAAACAAAGCATGAATATTTAAGTCAAGTAATGGCGGCGAATCTTCCATGTATCTAACTAGAAAACTAGGTTTTATGTCTAGTCCAATAGAAGTTGATTTTACACCACCACCATATAAATAATAATGTCTTTTATAAAACCTTACCTCCTCTGATGGCCTAAGGATTTCATCTTTTGCATAGTAACTCGGTGATGAAAGACCTGCATACCACCTCCCACTTGTCGCAGACATAAATGCTCCAAACCCTAGAGTTAAAAACCCTTCTTGAATGTTTCCGGTGTTATAAACCGGATCGTCTTCATCCCAATATTCCAAATCGCTAAGTCTCGCAGAATAATCTACATATCCCGCTCTCAGTCCGAAAGAAAGACGTCCTAGTCTAGTGCGAAACCCATAACTTAAATCTGCAGAATAAGTCTTCTCACTCACTATACCTATCCGATCAGAAGTCATAATAAAGCCTATTCCAATCGGGGCTTTCTTAAATGTCCCATCCACGCAAACTACCTGAGATGTGGGGGCTCCGTCAACCTTCCACTGGCTGCGATACATAGAGCTTGATTGTAGATATGTATGTGCCCCTGCATAAGCTGGGTTAAGCATCAATGAGTTGAAGTTGTATTGAGAAGCGAGGTAGTCTTGTTGGGCATAACTAGGTTTTATAGCAAATACTATAAATAGAATACCTAAAGTAACTATGTTGATCTTGCTTCTCATCTTCTAATGTCTACATAAGTTGAAAACGCCTCTCCGCTTGCCTCAAAAACGATAAAGTATGTTCCACTTGGTAGATCGGAACCGTCCTCAGAAGTTCCTTTCCAATCATTTCGATAGTTTGCTTGTTCAAAGACAAGTTGTCCCCAACGATTCAAAACCCTAAACATCGTATTCTCTATCCAATCACATGGGGCAACCTCTCCAGCCGCAATTAGTGGGCCTATGTCTAGAATTACATACGCATCATTTTTATCGTCGCTATTAGGGGTGATGCCTGTGGGCATATCTGGTGTAAATGTTGTTTCCTGAACCCTAATTACATGGCTAGCTTGTGATTGATTTCCGCATCCATCCTCCCAATAATATGTTCTCTCCCAAAGACAAGCCTGCTCCTCACAATTTCCGTCTATTAATATATCAAAACACGAGGAGCTGAATTCAAAAGATCCACATTCATCCGCAAAGACGAGCTCGGTAAGCATTTCTTCACAACTAGGGACATTGTAAGAGCAGTAATACGAAAGGGAGTCAAGCTCTGTAGTTAGAGTTGGAGGAATTGTGTCACGAATGAAAATTGTTTGGCTTTCTGAAACGGAAAGACCACAAGCATCAGTAATTGTGTATGTTCTAATATAGTCATACATATCGTCGCAACCGAGATCTTGATTGTCAACAGTTATATCTAAGGTTAATCCGTTTGCAGAGCAGAGGTCATCATACTCTGGGTTAATTATCTCTATTTCATTTGTGCATCCCACGGTAATGTCTTCAGGTATAAACGTGAAGAAGGGCGGGGTGTTGTCAAAAAACGTGATCGCTTGTGTTTGAGTGTGTGTATTCCCCGCATCGTCTTGTATTTCAAATATCCTCAACACCACGGACTCATTTGCGCAATCCTGGTAATTTTCATCAGTGACTAGGCTGGCAATAATTGGGGATGGGTCACAGCCGTCTTGGAAAACAGGCATGTCTTCAGGGAAAGCTTCTCCACAAGAGATGGTGATGTCTGGTGGAAATTCCGTAAAAAAGGGTGGGGTGTTGTCTTGAACTGTTATTGTTGAGGCGCTTGTAACACTGTTACCACAAGCGTCCGATGCGGTAAATGTCCTAACTATTGTAAAGGCGCCCGTCGATAAAATATTTATAGTATCTGTCTCAATTTCTATGAGTGGCGCCGCATCACAATTGTCCATAGCTAACGCATCCTGAAAAACAATCTCCTCGCCACATTCTACAATAAAAGAGAGAGGGGTTGTGAGTGACGGAGGCTCTGTGTCGCTTACCACAATCTGCTGTGTGGCGGTAGCTTCATTCATACAATTATCCGTCGCAATAAAGGTTCTGTTTATGGTATAATTGTGAGGGCAATTACTGAATACAGTATCTGCTTCTATGCTAATATTTACATTGCCTAGGCAACCATCCACAGCTGTTGGAATTCCTAAATCTGGAGAAGAGCTGCAGGAGAATGCCATGTCTTGCGGAATAAACAGAAAGGTTGGCGGGGATTCGTCTTTCACATCTATTGTGTAAATAGCGGAGTCCCTGTTGCCACATGCATCGGTTGCAAAAGCCCAGCGGGTTAATATCCAGTGGTTAGGGCACGACAAGCTGTCTTCCTGTGTTTCATCTGACCATTGCGCCCCTTCTACTAAAGAACACATATCTATTGCCGTTACTAAAGGCCAAACAACAAGGTCCTTACACTCATATGTAGGAGAAAATATTTGAGGGGGCAGAAAGGCTATGATAGGCCCGATTGTATCAATTACATTCACGATGTGGGTGTCAATGCGTGTATTGTTACATCCGTCTACTAATGAAAACTCCCATCTAAACTCTAGCTCTGCATCACAAGTTCCGGGGACTATATCAAGGTTAATATTTTGGTCTACGTCTGAACAATTATCGGAAAAATCTACTTGAAACTCCCCGCTTAACAAATAATCTATTAAATCCCAATCTTCACAAATAATCGCAGTATCTCCAGGAAACACTGTGAATTCTGGAGGCTCTGTATCAACGATGTCAATAGTTTGAATGCCGCATAAGATACCTAGCCCACACCCGTAATCCACAAGTTCGGCTGCAGTAGTGGAAAATATTCTGGAAATTCTAACCACCACGTTGGGGCTATTCAGATCTCCACAGTTTAATGAATCTACTTGGATTTGAAGGTCTATCTGAGAGTCAGTATTAGTATTGATATCATCACAAGGGTGAGCAAATGCGCCTGTTGTGTTTGTGTAAATAAAGCCCCAATCAACTTCGCCACATTCTACAATAAAGTCACTCGGTATGGCCAAACAGTTTTGCTGCGCAATTACATCATTATGTAGTGAGCTAACCCATACAAATATGAGTAAACTAAATATTTGGAACTTGTTATACATAATATTAATCACATCACTAAGATAACGCACACTTAAGCGGCATGTTATAGGTAACTTTGTGTTCTGTAAACATTCAATATTGCAAAACACAAAAGCGTTATGAGCCAAGTAGACGGACTGAAAAAAATTATAAGCCACGCTAAAGAGTATGGTTTTGTGTTTCCAAGTAGTGAAATTTATGATGGTTTAAGTGCGGCTTACGACTACGGCCAACTTGGGAGTGAGCTTAAGAATAACATCAAAAATTATTGGTGGACAGCGATGGTTCGTATGAATGACAACATCGTTGGAATCGATGCTGCAATTTTTATGCATCCTACAACCTGGAAAGCTTCTGGTCACGTTGATGCATTCAACGATCCGCTTATCGATAATAAAGACAGCAATAAGCGTTACAGAGCAGATGTCCTAATCGAAGAGTACATCGCAAAAATCGATAAGAAAATCGATAAAGATGTGGCAAAAGGTCTCAAGCGTTTCGGAGAGGATTTCAACGAAGCTGAGTTCCGCGCTACTAACGTAAACGTCCTTCGCCGCGTAAAAACCATTGACGATATTAATTCAAAGTTTAAAGAGGCAATGAACGCTGAGGATTTAGCGGGAGTTAAGGCTTTGATTGAAGAGCTCGGAATAGTTTGTCCTGTTAGCGGTTCTAAAAACTGGACGGACGTACGCCAATTCAATTTAATGTTCAATACAGAACTAGGAGCTGTAAGTGGTGACGCTGGTGTGATTTACCTCCGCCCAGAAACAGCTCAAGGGATTTTCGTTAATTTCCTAAACGTTCAGAAAAGTGGGCGTATGAAGCTTCCTTTCGGAATAGCCCAAATAGGAAAAGCATTCCGTAACGAAATTATCGCTCGCCAGTTCATTTTCCGCATGCGAGAGTTCGAGCAAATGGAAATGCAGTTTTTTGTCAAACCTGGTACACAGAAAGAATGGTATGAGCACTGGAAAGAGGAGCGTAAAAAATGGCACTCTGCTTTAGGCTTAGGTGACGAAAACTACAAGTTTCACGACCACATTAAGCTTGCTCACTATGCAGATGCCGCATGTGATATCGAATTCGATTTCCCTATGGGATTCAAAGAACTCGAAGGAATTCACTCTCGCACAGATTTCGATCTTAAAAGCCATGAGAAGTTTTCTGGGAAAAAGCTAAGATTCTTCGATCCAGAAACCAAAGAAAGCTTCGTACCATACGTAGTCGAAACTTCAATAGGGCTTGATAGGATGTTCCTTGCTGTTCTGAGTCAGTCATTCAAGGAAGAAGAGTTAGGGGAGGGTAACACTAGAACTGTACTTCGTTTACCATACGCACTTTCTCCTGTTAAAGTTGCTGTTCTACCTCTTGTGAAAAAGGATGGTTTACCTGAAAAAGCTAGGAAGATACTTTCTAAGATTCGCCTTAATCACAACTGTCAATACGATGATAAAGATGGTATCGGCAGACGATACCGCAGGCAAGATGCCATCGGTACTCCACTGTGCATTACCATAGATCACGACTCGCTAAATGATGATGCGGTAACTGTACGAGAGCGTGATGGTATGACTCAAGAACGGGTTGCAATATCTGAACTGCCTGCCTACGTAGAGGAAAGAGTTGGAATGGCTACACTTTTCTAGAATGACATTATCTAAACTCAACCTTAAAGGACGTAGAGCCTTAGTTCGTGTGGACTTCAATGTACCTCTTGACAAGGAGCGTAACGTTAAAGACGACACAAGAATTCGCCGAGCACTGCCCACTATTAATGCTCTTTTAGACGCAGGGTCGTCAGTAGTTTTAATGAGTCATCTTGGAAGGCCTAAAGGTGTTTCTGAAGATCTGAGTTTAAAACACATCGTCTCACATTTAGAATCCTTGATAGGAAAACCTGTCAAATTTGCAACTGATTGTATTGGAGCTAAAGCTGTTGAGATTACTCAAAATCTAAAACCAGGCGAAATTGTTCTTCTAGAAAACTTAAGATTCCATCCCGAGGAAAAGGGAGGTGATGAGTTTTTTGCTGGCCAACTCGCTGAGAATGGAGATGTTTTCATCAATGACGCATTCGGAACAGCTCATAGAAACCATGCATCTACAGCTGTAATAGCTCGTTTCTTCCCAGAAGATAAGGCTTTCGGTAAACTTCTAGATGGTGAAATAACCGCATTAAGCAAGGTTATGTCTGATCCTGCAAGACCGCTTCTAGCTATCATAGGAGGTGCTAAAGTCAGTAGCAAGCTCGCTATACTAGAAAACATGGTAGAGAAGGTGGATAAACTAATGATAGGAGGAGGAATGGCATACACTTTTATGCTTGCAAAAGGAGGTAAAGTGGGGTCTAGTTTAGTCGAAAAGGATATGGTCGAACGTGCTAGGGCTGTTTTAGACAAAGCTTTGGAATGTTCAACTGAGATTCTGCTTCCAGAAGATTCTATATGCGCAGATGATTTTTCAGCAGACGCAAACTTTAAAACCTGTTCTTCTGGTGACATCCCCGATGGGTGGATGGGCTTAGATATAGGTGCTGTTGCCTGTGAAAAGTTTGTTAAAGCTGTATATGAAAGTAAAACCATTCTATGGAATGGTCCCATGGGCGTATTTGAGTTTGATGCCTGTTCTAAAGGAACATTCATCGTGGCTGATGCTTTAAAATATGTGACTGAAAAAGGAGCGTATACCCTTGTGGGGGGCGGTGATTCTGTTGCGGCTATTAATGCCGCCGGGTTAGCTAATGATGTTAGCTATGTAAGTACAGGGGGTGGAGCTATGCTAGAATACTTGGAGGGGAAAACACTCCCTGGCATTGCAGCTATTTTAGATTGACAGTTAACGGCTTATCGCTAACATTTCAACTTAACATTTCCCGTTCTATATAGTTGTATGTTGTAAGCCTTAAAACTCCGAGTCTGAGATCTTTCCCTTGATGCTTACCACTTCGGGTTCATAGAAAAACATATCTAAATTTACCAAGAAGGTTAAAAACACGCATTTCTCGCTTGAAGTGAACCGCTTCGGTGTCGACTTAACGTCGGAAGCTTGGGTGTAAAAGGAGAGGGTGTATTGCTATCTTTTGTTACTTTTTTAATACTTGTGTTTTTATGAAACCTTTATAGAAGGTTTATTTTACTAGCTAAAGCCTCTTTATAGGATCCGCCAACAGGAATTTCATTATCCATTCCCTTAATTGTAATATTAGAATATTTAATACTCTCAATTGCGTTAAGGTTTATGATATACGATCTATGAACCCTCATAAATCTACTGTCACTAAGCTTTCGTTCTATTTCCTTCATAGTGCTGTGAATGGTGTAGCTTTCTTTATCTGTATGAACAACCACATAATCTTTTAGCGCTTCAACAAATAATAAACTGTCCTTCCCCACATGAATTAAGCGGCTTATGTTCTTCACAAAAATTAAATCAGCTTCTGAATTGTGTTTCGTAAGGCTCCTTAGGAAGTCGGTTTCATGCTTTAATTCTATTTCTTTAGAGTGCTTATGAAGCGCCATCTCAACAGCTGTCTGTATCTCTGCGTCTTTGAATGGTTTAAGAATGTATCCGTGTGGATCTGCAACCTTAGCTTTAGCTAGGGTGCGCTCGTCTGCGTATGCTGTCAAGAAAACAATAGGAACATCAAGACTCGCTTTTATTTCTTTAGCTGCATCTATTCCGCTCATATCTCCCTTAATCATAATGTCCATAAGGCATATGTCTGGCTTGTGTTTTAGCGCAAGCTTTATAGCGTCATTACCATTGTCAGCGGTGGCAATAATATTATACCCGAGCTGTGTTAAACATCTTTCAATGTCTTTTCTAACTATTATTTCATCTTCTGTAACTAAAATATTAATTGCCATATATAAATGTTATTTTAAGACTTGTGCTTCAAATCTAATTAAAAATGAACTACCCTCTACGCCCTGCTTAGTGCTTTTTATTACCAGTTCAGCATTTAACTGTTCTGCAAGGGCTTGTATTAAATAAAGACCTAGCGAGTCATTTTTCTTTAAATTAAAATTATCAGGAAGACCAACCCCGTTATCACTTACTTCGATCTCTATTTTCTCTTTATCTGCATCCTCCTTGTATGGTGTTTTTGATATGCTTAGGGTAATTGAGCCTTCTTTTTTTCCAATAAAAGCATGCTTAAGAGCGTTTGAAACTAGCTCATTTACAATTAACCCGCTTGGAATAGCTTGGTCTAAGGCTAGAAAAACATTTTCTAACTTCGTTTCTAATTTAACATCACAATCTGGGGTAGAGTAGCTGCTGATAAGATTTGTGCTCAACCTTTCTAAATACTCTGCAAAGCTTATTGAAGAGAAATCCGTATGTCTATAAAGCGACTCGTGAATATAGCTCATGGCTGCTATTCTGCTCTGGCTTTCCTCAAGAATTTGAATCAGTTTAGGGTCATCAACAAATGACTTCTGAAGGCTCATTAAACTACTAATTACCTGTAGGTTGTTTTTAACCCTGTGATGCACTTCCTGTAAAAGGATTTCTTTCTCCTTTAAGGCCAAACGAATTTGCCTGTCTTTTTCTTTTCTGTCTGATATATCATAAGCAATACAACTTATTTCATTTTGCTTTTGTTCATCTGAAATGGGGTTTAAAGAAATGTGATACCACTTTTTTTCTTTGTTTTCTGATATTAAGGGCAGCTCAAAATCTTTTGCTTTTCCCGAAAGAGCTTTTTTAAATAGTATTATTAGATTTCTAGTTTCCCAGTGATTAACCTCTGATATATTAGAAATAAAAGACATACCTATGTCTACTTTTATTTCAAAAACCCCCTCCGCAACTCTTCTAAAATTATCATTAAATGATGTGATTTTATCTTCATCATTTAGAGTAAACATTATAAGGTTTTGAGTTGAGTTGAATATGGATTCTAGTTTAGCTGATTGAGCTTTTGCTTCATGCTCATGACGTTTAAGTTCTGTTACATCAAGGTAAATCCCCCTCATACCTATAACTTCCCCGTTTTCATCATGTTGAGCTGACGCTCCTCCAATAACAGAAATTTCTTCTCCTGTTGAATTAATAAAAACACATTCCTTTTGAATGCCATCTAACTTATTTATCCAACTTTCACTTGTTTTAGAAATTTCTTTTATTACGTCTTTAATTGTTGTCTTGGCTAAAGATTTTTGAGTATATCCTAGTATTTTATGGAAGGATGGATTAGAGTATGTGAAGTGACCTTTCTTGTTTACAACAAAAATTATATCTGTAGCGTTGTCTAATATATCTCTATGTTTTTCTTCGCTGGTTTTTAATACTTCTTCCGCTGTTTTTAAATCTGTAATATCTCTACCAACAGCCATAGCGCCTATAACATAACCATCCGCATCTCTCATTGAGGCTATGGAAATAAACATACTAAAAATATCACCCGATAATCTCTTTGCTTGAACCTCACCTGAAAAATAATTCCGTGTTTTTAGAGCTTTAACAACTGTATCAAAGTCTCTTAAATTTGGTATAAACCGCCTGTAGTTTAAAGATTTTTCTTTTCCTGGCTCCACCCCAAACTCTACTGAAAATGCATGGTTATATTGTTGAAGTTTTCCCTCTAAATCAAAAGCAACAATCATATCAATAGATGACTCGATTATAGATCTATTAAACTCCTCTGATTTTATTAATCTTTGTTGGGTTACTTTATGTTTTTTAATCTCTTCTTTAAACATAATATTTGATTCTTCAGCAACTGAAGCTCTCATTTGTTCACGAACAAGCTGCACCCTAGTGCTTAAATCCGTAACGGTAATTTGAATTGCTGGAGATCTATCGTGAAAAGATAAGGTCATCCTTAAACCCACCTCTTTTTCTGTTCCGTTCCTTAAAACCATCACTACTTCCCTGTAAGGAGGCTTTTCTCCTTTTCTTATTTTTTCTATATCCTCTTTTACTATTTTCTGATCAGTCCCCGTGAAAAAATCTGTGAAAACCTCGTCGTATATATAATCCTCTACCTTTTCATTTAATAATTCTAAACCGCCTGAGTTTGTGTATTTTATTCTTTTATCTAAAATTAGAAAAAGCCCTATCGGGCTTGATTCTACAAGCATTCTGAAACGCTCTTTTGTTTGGAGTAAATCAAATTCCGTGCGTTTACGATCTGTTATATCATAAACCATTAGAATTTGTTCATCAATTTTTTGAGTATAATCCTCCTTGATTTCGCTTCTTGTTGCTTCAAGATAAATGGACCTTCCTTGTTTTGTAACTCCACGAAGTTCACATCTCATCCCCCAATTTCTCCTTGCAGAAAGTCTTTGCCAATCTCTTTCATCAATAAAGTCTAGAATTGGAATTCCTATAAGAGCTTCATCATGACCAAACATAATTGCAAATTGTTTGTTTGAGTCTTGGATTATTCCATCAGAAATAAATACAATTCCTTCCATTGCAAATTGAGACAAAACCCTATATCTCGCCTCACTTTCTCTTATTGCTGTATCATAAAAAATTCTATCAGATACATCTCTAACTTGTAAAACTTCAACATCTTTTGAAATTTGAGCTATTTTAATCTCACAGTGAAATTCAGTCCCATCGATCCTTTTAGCTAGAACGTTAATTTTAATAACCCTCCCTGAAGCCCTGGCTTTTTCAAGTTTACTTGTGAGTAAACTATGTTCATCTGGTAGGTAATTAAAAATACCTGATTTTTCTGAGATAGGATCGAATCCCACCCATTTATCTTCTTCACAATGAAAAATACGCCTAGCATGACGATTGCTATTTATCACCTTTCCTTTTTTAAGGATAAAGCGAGCCTCTGACGATTTCTCAAATAAAAGGCTATCTAATTTATCTAGTTTATCCACGCGCTTAATTTCGTAATGAATCTCTTTTCCTAGCTACTCTTCGACCATCAACTTTCCATAATTTACCGTAACGATATATGTATGTGTATTTTAACAATCCGTCTTCCATATAATATCTCCACTTTCCGTTTTTTACTCCACCCTCATACTTACCATTTGATTTTAATATTCCACTTGAATACCATTCTTTGTGAACACCTTCTTTTTGGCCAAAAGAATAAACACCCTCAAACATTTTTTGCTTATCTGAATAATTATAAACCCAAATACCATCTCTCTCTCCATTCAAATAATCACCAAGTTCTTTATGATCATTAACATGATAAAACCACTCTCCTACCCTCAATCCATTTTTATAAAAACCTTTTAAAATTAAATTTTTATATGAATCATATTCTATAAATTCTCCATCTTCTAAACCATTATCCCAGGTTTCAAGTCTAATAATAAAACCTGTTTTATCATACCATTTCCAAACTCCATCTAGCTCGCCTTTTTTATAATTTCCATTTTGTTCTAAATAAAAACCATTATCAGAATTAAAATAGAGCCATTCATCAACTTTAAATCCATTTTCATAACTACCCTTGGATTTAATCATTCCATCGTTATTAGGGTATTCCCAAGGCCCCTGTTTAAGACCTGAAGCATCTGTAATACCCTCCGATATTTTAATTCCTTCTGAATAAATACTACCTCCTATAATTTCTCCATTTTTATTATAAACTCTACTTACACCATTTTTCAAACCATTTTTATAAACAGTTTCAATCATTAAACTACCATCATCATCATACTGATTTATCATTTCTGATTCGTTAAGTAGTTTATTATCAAATACTTCTTTACCAAATTCATATTTAACAATCTTATCTAAATTTCCATTCTTATCGTAAAATCTAAATATTCCATGTCTTAAATTATTGCGATAAGGTCCTTCCTCACTTACTCTATTGTTTTCATAAAAATATTTCCAAATACCAGTTTTATTTGAATTTTTATCTAACCTATTAAACTGTTCAATGCTTGTAATTAAACCTTTTTTATAAAATTTATAAGTAATAATTCTACCATCCTGGGCGTACTCAATAGTTTTTCCATTTTTTAAATCTGATTCATATTGAATATTATATTTAATGGATCCAAACCCAGATTCGAAATAAATGATTTGTGATAATTCTTTATTACCAAAAATCCAATTGGTTACACTTTCTTTATTTCCATTTTCAAAGAATATAATTTCTTTTCCATTTTTTAAATCTGATTCATATTCAATCTCTCTTTGTAAAACTGAATCAATACTATAAAAACTCCACTTACCTGAAAGTTTGTTATTATCCCAAAATCCTTCACTTTTAATATTTCCAGATTTATAATAGGATTTCCATTCTCCATTAGGATTTCCATTAACTAAACATCCTTTACTAGAAAGTTCTCCAGAAGAATAAAAATATTCAGTTTGAATACAATCTAATTCTAAAATATTTTCTTGAGAATTTATTTGAAAACTCAAAAAAGAGAAATACACACAAACTATATATATATATATATTCTTTAAATAATTAGTAGTAATAGTAAGCTTGTTCATAACAGGAATAACTATTTTATTATTATGGTCATTTTTAAATAATCTATAAAATAACAACGCTGTACTAACATGTTTTAAACACGTTTGATTGTTATAAATCAGATATTTAAATAGTGTTTTCAACGGTTGTTTATTAAAGTAAAATATTAAAAGTTTATTGGTTTTATTTTTTTATCAGAGTTAATAAAGAAAGAAATAGTGTCAATATATAATGGTAAAATTGGATATAAAATATTTGGAAAATAAACCTTGAAGTTTGCTTAGGTATAACACACTTAAATTCCTAATTGAACTTTTCATTTAATACCAACATTTTTTAAGACGTAATGAACAACGCTTGTTAATTACCTTGCGAACTCTAAAAAAACATATTTTCATGAATTTCAGCATTGGATGTGACCACGCCGGACCAGCTTATAAAACCATAATTATTAATCACCTCAAAGAACGTGGTTTTTCAGTAAAGAATTGCGGAACCGATGGACCAGAGAGTGTAGATTATCCAGATTTTGCTCACACAGTTGCTAACGATGTATCTTCAAAAGATTCAGAACTTGGAATTTTAATATGTGGTTCAGCCAACGGTGTTGCTATGACTGCTAATAAACATAGCGCTGTCAGAGCAGCTATTGCTTGGACTCCTGAGATTGCGGAGCTTGCAAGAACACACAATGACGCAAACGTAATCTGCATACCAGCTAGATTCATAAGCGAAAAAGAAGCTGTGTCTATTGTAGATTCATTTGTTGACGCTAAATTCGAGGGAGGTCGTCACGCCCGAAGAGTAAATAAAATTGCATGCGGAGTTTTAGCTTTATTACTCGGTATTTCTACTTCGTTTTTTTCCATAGCCCAAACGAGCTTAGACTACTCTCAAACATTAGATTCAACTAAGCTAAGAGCACATCTTAGCATTCTTGCATCTGATGAGTTTGAAGGAAGGGAAACAGGAACTAGAGGCGCTGAGTTATCAGCATTATATCTTGAAAATTACTATTCTAAATTAGGGTTTCAACCATACAATGGTAAATCATATACCCAAGATGTTCCAATGTTAAACTCTCAAATTGAAGGAGGAACTATGGATGTTGCGGGTGTCGAATTAAATGTTGTCGAGGATTTTTTACTTTACCCCGGAATCAATAAAACCTCCACGATGGATATGCCTATGGTTTTTGCTGGTTACGGTATTTCTGGAGACGGTTTTATAGAGGATGATTATTCAAATATTAATGTAGAAGGAAAGTGTGTAGTTGTTCTGCAAGGTGATAAACGAAATAAAAACACTGAGATTGAGACGAACACAACTGCAAAAAGAGAAATTGCAGAATCTAACGGCGCAGCAGCTTTTGTGGTGGTTATGCCCAACTCAGATTATGCAACTTTTAAGGGTAGAATGAAGTTTTATATGATGCGTAAATCCACGATTTTAAATAGATCAAAGGAGGGAGAGGGCGCAAGTATTCCCACCTTTTTTATTAGAGAGAGCGATGCTGATGTTTGGTTTAATTCTACGAAGAAAATAAAAAACTGTTCCAAACTGAATAAGAGAGCTGATAAAAAAGGTGTCATATCAACAGGAAATCTATCGTGCAATTTTAATTACACCTTAGATGTTACGAGGGAAGAGTTCATAGGAAAAAATATTCTAGCATACATGCCTGGGTCTGATGAAAACATAAAAGACGAAGTGCTAGTGATTACATCTCACTACGATCACATAGGTATTGTTGATGGTGAAATTAACAATGGTGCCGACGACGATGGATCCGGAACCGTTACGGTTATGGAACTTGCAAGAGTGTATATGAACGCTTTTAAAAACGGAGACGGACCTAGAAGAAGTGTTTTGTTTATGAATGTTATAGGAGAGGAGAAAGGGCTTCTTGGCTCTGAGTGGTATTCAGATAACCCCGTTTTTCCACTTGAAAAAACGATTGCAAACCTAAACATCGATATGATAGGGAGGGTTGATGAAGCTCACTCTGACGACGACAACTACATATACTTAATAGGCTCAGATAAATTAAGCTCAGAGCTCCACGAGATTTCAGAAACAGCGAATTCAACATTCACCAACATAACCCTAGACTATACCTTTAACGCACCGGATGATCCCAACAGGTTTTACTACCGCTCAGACCATTACAACTTTGCCAAGCATAACATTCCTGTAATTTTCTATTTTAGCGGAGTTCACGAAGACTATCATGCGCCGGGAGATGATGTTGAAAAAATATTATTCACCAAGACTACAAACATCGGTAGATTGGTATTTCACACAGCTTGGGAATTGCTCAATAGGGATGATAAAATCACAGTAGATAGAGTTAGTGACTTTAAGAACTAGTACCCCAACAAGCTCTCTATGGTTTTTCTAAAAAAAGCAACCTCTTCCTCGTAAGACTTTCCTGTTGCAGGACCACTAAATCCGGTGTGAATGACAGGCTCTCCTTCTAGAGGAATAAATGCAGTTGTAGGAAAGGATTTTATTCCGCCCATAAATGAAAGCAGTGAGTCAGCTTCACTTTTACTTGCATTTCCACCATATAAAACCGCCCAAGGAATTTCAAGGCTTTCTTTAAACCTCGCTATTCTACTTAAGGCCGCATCACCCTTAGACCTCTCGAAAGCCATCGAAACCACAAGCATTTCTGGGTATTCAAGGGATAATTCTTTTAAGAGGATGATTTCGTCCATACAGTTAGGACACCAGGTTCCCATGACGTCAACCACGAGTAGTTTAAACCCTGAAGAAGCGAACCTTTCATTAGACCAAACCTCAAGATTTCCATCACTCCCCACACCCTCAAATTTAACAACCTCCCCCCTACCCCACTCCTGCTTAGACAGCCAACTCACCTCTTCACTCTCCGCCTTAACCCCACTCCATTTTGTTGCGTAATGTGTACCGCTTTTAAAAACACCATCAGTGATAGAGTCTCCACTTATTATTCCCTCAAAGTAAAATAGATGCACACCATCAAAATTTCCTAAAATGAATTTTTGAGTTACGGTGTCAATTTTACCCGCCTGATATCTATAATCTCCAGTAGGGGTCATTACGGTAGCCCAAACAGAATCTCTCTTTTGGGATAACTTAAGCCTACCAATTGATGTGTCCCAAATAGAAAGCTTCATTTCTGCACCAACCTCAACAGGTTTAATTTCAACCAAAGGCCTTATTTCTAGCTTAACCCTATAATCAACCTCTCTTAGTGAGTCGATCCAAACTCCGCTCCAAATATTCTCACCCCACTCCCCTATCCAAGATCCACCAAAAACAGGTACAGAATACACACCCTCTGAGTGAGATTCTAAAAACACCCTCTCTGCACCGTTTTTAACAACAATACCGCCCTCTGCATTTTCTGCAAGAACAACCACGCTGGTTGAGTCATCAAGAGAAAACGTAGCGGAATAAAGAAGGTGCTCAGCCGGTCTGTTATGACTAGTTGAGCACCCTGTTATTGTTACAACTGCGATTGTTAAAGCCGCAAATGTTATGTTTTTTATTGCTTTATAGAGTATCAAAGGTCGAATTTAATTCCCTGTGCCAATGGTAGGTCTTCACCGTAGTTAATAGTGTTTGTTTGGCGTCTCATGTATGCTTTCCAAGCATCAGAACCACTTTCGCGACCTCCACCAGTTTCCTTTTCACCTCCAAATGCTCCACCTATCTCAGCGCCTGAAGTGCCAATGTTTACGTTTGCGATTCCGCAATCCGATCCAGCTGCAGATAAGAACAACTCAGCTTCTCTAAGGTTGTTCGTCATGATAGCAGATGATAAACCCTGAACCACGCCGTTTTGAAGAGCGATTGCTTCTTCTACAGTCTCGTACTTCATGATGTAAAGAATAGGAGCGAATGTCTCACTCTGTACAATTTCCATATCATTAGTCACCTCTGCGATAGCTGGCCTAACATAACAACCACTTTCGTATCCAGCTCCTTCGATAACTCCACCTGGAACGAGAACGGTTCCACCCTGCTCCTCAACAGCTTTAAGTGCCGCGAGATATCCATCTACAGCTAGAGTGTCGATGAGTGGACCCACATGGTTATTCTCATCTAAAGGATCGCCGATGCGAACCTGCTTATAAGCCTGTGTAAGTTGATCCTTAACTTTAGCGTATATGCTTGAGTGAACGATTACACGACGCGTACTAGTACAGCGTTGTCCACAAGTACCTACAGCACCAAAGACTGCTGCGGGAACAACAACTTTAAGATCTGCATCTGGTGTGATGATAAGAGCATTGTTTCCTCCTAACTCTAGTAGAGAACGTCCTAATCTAGCGGCAACGGCTTGAGCTACAATCTTACCCATACGCGTTGATCCTGTTGCACTAATAAGCGGAACACGCTTATCGTTACTTAACATCTCACCTACTTTATAATCTCCATTTACAACACAAGAAATTCCTTCTGGGACACCGTTTGCTTCAGCAACCTCAACCCAAATGTTTTGGCAAGCTATAGAACAAAGCGGAGCTTTTTCAGATGGCTTCCAAACACAAACATCACCTGAAACCCACGCAAGAGCAGTGTTCCAACACCAAACAGCAACAGGAAAGTTGAATGCAGAAATAATACCTACAGTTCCAAGTGGGTGATACTGTTCATACATACGATGGTTGCGTCGCTCAGAGTGCATTGTAAGACCGTATAACATTCTACTTTGGCCTAAAGCGAAATCACAGATATCAATCATCTCCTGAACTTCTCCAAGCCCCTCTTGATAGCTCTTACCCATTTCGTAAGAGACAAGAGCACCTAACGCTTCTTTCTTCTCACGAAGAGCATCACCGAATTGACGCACAACCTCACCACGTTCAGGTGCGCTCCACTTTTTCCACTCAATGAAAGCCTTACCAGTAGCGTCCATAACTTCAGCGTAATCAGCTGATGTTGATGTTGTTACACTTGCAATTGTTTTACCGTCGGTAGGCGACACAGAGTCAATTGAAGGTCCAGACCCTAAGGCGCGACCTCCGATCATTACACCTGCATTTTTATCTTTAATGCCTAAATCGGAAAGAATTTTTTGAATATCCATCTAATATGATAATTTTTTGCTGTTAATTGCGGTGCAAAGATACGATTAGAATTACCGTGGATATAGAAAGACATAAAGAACAGGTTGGTTTAAAGAGAAAAGAAAATATTACGTTTTTTAAAAGACTCAAAAAAACAAACCCTCAAAAATTAGACTCCCTCATTCACCCCCTTCACAAGGAGGTGTTTGGTTGTACTGATTGTTTAAAGTGTGCAAACTGTTGTAAAACAACTAGCCCATTGCTAAATGTAAGAGACATTAAAAGAATATCAAAACACTTAAGACTCACTCCCCAAGAACTAGAGGACACATATTTGAAAAGAGATTCAGATGAATATTTTGTTCTAAAGAGTTCTCCTTGTGCTTTTTTAGGTGAGGACAATTTTTGCAGTATATATGATGTTCGACCTAAAGCCTGTCAGGAATTCCCCCATACAGACAGAAGGCGCCAACATCAAATACTTGACCTTACTCGAGAGAATTCAGAGGTTTGCCCTGCTGTCTTTGAAATAGTTGACAAGCTTAAAAAGCAACTTAAGCTTCATAAGACAGTAAAAACAGGAAATAAGTTTTCGTGAACAGCTAAGTTTGAGAAACTAAAAACCCAAGCTATCTCCCAAGGTAAATAAGTAATACGCTTACATCTGAAGCGCTTACGCCAGAGATGTTTGCTGCCTCACCAAGCGTATTAGGTCTTCTATCACTCAACTTCTGTCTTGCCTCAGCGCTTAACGACGCGAGTTTAGAAAACTCTAAATCCTTAGGTATTTTCAAGCCTTCAAGTTTACTCATTCTATCAGCCATAACCTGCTCTTTCTGAAT
>TARA_B110000459_G_scaffold203725_1_pt1 | contig 21921 bp, 16 predicted proteins | sample TARA_B110000459 | Tara Oceans TARA_B110000459 (sample SAMEA4398296) | marine metagenome | biome: Polar Biome; feature: [SRF] surface water layer (ENVO:00010504); material: water (ENVO:00002006), including particulate matter (ENVO:01000060) such as... | depth 5 m | reverse complement strand
AAAACATAAATAAGCCTACCATTTACTTTCCCATATCCCGTCACAACTCCATCACCTAAAAACTTTTGCTTTTCTAGCCCAAAATTCGTAGACCTATGTGTTACAAGCATACCTAACTCTTCGAAACTTCCTGGATCTAGAAGTAAGCTTAACCTCTCGCGAGCTGTAAGTTTACCTTTCGCGTGTTGGGCCTCTATTCTTTTTTCACCACCACCTAATAGAGCTTCTGACCGCATCCTTTCAAGGCGATCAGTCGGAGTTTCGTGCTTGTTTTGCATATCGCAAATTTACAGCATTCATCTCAACTTGTGGAAATATGTTAGTGCGCCTTGACTTTTCATCGGAAAAACCTGGATAATTTATAGCTTCTTATAAGGATATAGAAGGCGATACATTTTGTAGAATAAGAGATGATGAACAAACGCTAAGTCACTAGCTATAAACTCCATGTAAACTTGCCATATACTGCGATTTAAACAACCGATTTAATTTATCCCATATAATTTAAGGTGCTTTTTCATTATAGGTCGAAATAAAAAAGGGATAAAAGAGAGCATAAGCATCATCGGGTAACCGTAGGGCAACATGGGGCTTTCTTCTTTCGATTCCAAAACCTGAAATGGTTTAGCGCCACTATGGTGATGATCCGAATGCCTCGTCAATTCAAATAGTAGAACTCTGCCAATTATATGATCCGAATTCCAAGAATGACGAGGTTGTACTCTTTCATATCGGCCATCAGATTGTTTTTTACGACGTAGGCCATAGTGTGCAAAGTAGTTTTGAGACTCCAATATTGAAATGCCAAAAATGCCAGCAGCAAAGTAGCATATCATCGTATATAAATCAAAGAAACTGAAGATTCCCGTAAATAAAAGTATGGGAAGAATTGTGTAGATAATCATGGGATTCCATTTTGGGTTTTTCCCCATGGCTTTTAACTTTTTTGACTCCAATTTCCAAGTTTTAAAATATCCTCCGATTTGGGATCTTAAAGCAAAAAAGTAAAAATTATCTCCCTGTTTTGCAGAAGTAAAGTCTTCTGGCGTCCCGACATCTTTATGGTGTCCACCATTGTGATAAGGCATAAAATGATTTTGGATTGAGGTGGTGAGCATAAGGTGTGCTAAAAAAAGCTTGAACGGTTGATTTGTTTTATGTCCAAGTTCGTGTCCTACATTGATACCATTCACCCCTAGAATTGTACCCATCATAAGGACCTTCGCAATAATATCAGAGACAGCTAATCCAGGAGTAGATATGTTAACCAGAAAACTGTAAATGACAAAAAGATGAAATGGCACAAGTAAATACAAGACTAAATCAAAGAAGAAATCTTCACGCACTAATTCCTTTTCTACACTATCAAGATTATAAGCATCAGGAGTGATTACCTGCTCTAAGATGGGAACTAACATATAAAGGAAAATCAGTCCTAAATAAGCGTAAACACCTGTACTATTAAATGTTAGGAGTCCTAATAAAGGTATTATATATGCTCCAAAGTATTTTATTTTTCCCATCACTGAAAGTGTTTAATGAAATTCACAGCCGAACTAATATAGTAAATATAGTTCGATTGATTTAAAGCACCATGTTTTCAATCACATAAAAAATTAGAGCTATAAAAAAGCAATAGTGATTTATATAAAGAATGTTCTATTTTTAGGTCAAAATCCAAGCAATAATGGGTAGAAAATCGGTGTCGAGAAAACGAAAACCTGTAACCAATAAAGTCAACTTATGGTTGCGTGATTTGTTAATATGCCTTCAAAAAGAAGACATCGAACAATTAACCATCGATGACATGGCAAGATTAGCTGGAAAGAGCAAATCCACAATCTATGAATACTTTGAAAGCAAAGAAGAAATTTTAATGGTAGCCTGTCAAACCTGGACACGGGTATTATCAGAATCGATTTTAAATAAGAGTCAACAAAACCTTAATACCATAAAATTATATGAGCATTTAGTAGAAATATTTGCTGAAGGAACTGCGGATATTTCTATTTCATTTTTGCAGAGCGTTAAGCTGCATTACCCTAAGGCCTGGTCAGTTATTGAGGAATTTACGGATGCTTTTGTGGACTTATTAAAGATGCAATACAAACAGGGGATTGCGGAAGGGATTTACAATCCTATTTCCGTTGATCTGTTAGGCCAAATTGATAAACTTTTTGTCACACAAGTCGTTACTGACCCTGCCTTTTTTACAGATAAAAAATATACTTTAAGCAACTTGATAAGGGATTATTTAAATTTAAGGTTAACCGGTTTATTAAAGAGATAGAGCGTGGATTTTACTCACTCTTGATAAAAAGGTTAAACCGAATCTAGCACTTTAGGTATAAAACAATACAATGGGAAAAGAAGAAATCGCAGGCAAAACACCTCAATTGGTACAATTAGAAGAAGGGGGAAATATGCTTGGTGTGCTTGTGGCAAATCCGTAAATGATTGTCAAACAATGATAAAATAATTCACTCTCAAAAAAGAAAAGCATGAAATCCTTATTGTTATGCTGCAATATTCTAGTCTGTGTATCACTCTGTTCATTCAATGTAAGCTCGAATAATAATGAGCGATTCATTAAAAACGCTACAATACAAACCGACCTTAGTAATGATACGATCACTACAAATGGTCGGATCGTTAGAGCCTCTGATGTTGGTTGGGCTTACACGTATAACTTATATGTAGATACCGGAAATGACACATTGAAATTCGAGTATTTCACCCAAAGTCATAACAAAAACACCCTGTTAAATAAGGAAGTTACTCTTAGCTATTCTAGCGAACTAAAGTACAACTTAGCAGGAACTGACATCCTCTCAAATGGTGTTAAGAAGATCACTGGAACCTATAGAATCTTGTGGCTTGGAGGTGATGTCCCAGGGAATTATTCTGTCACTGATAAGGATGGGAAATCCATTGTTATAGAGGCTTTTTTATATGAAGAAGACAGGGATTATGAGGGCACTATCGTCACTGTATTTTACCGTGAAAGATCTGTATTAAAACTCACCACTTTAATTATAAATGACGATCACAAGTAAATTCAGAGCTGCCTTTTGCCCCAATATGAAGGATTTGGATATGCTTATGAATCTAATCACAGCTTAATAAATGCTGCATTTGAATAGTTTAAATCGAGTGACTTAAAGCGATCACATCGCAAGAAAACATCTCCTCTCAACGTCTATTCGAAAAAATAGGATTAGAAATCATAGGTACTATACAACTTTCGAATGAAAACGAGGAATGGCTAGTGTATAAAATTGAAAGCCGTAAATTAGTAGAATGACATTCTCTAATCTACACAAGCTCAATTTCACAGCGATACTAATCTTATTGATTATCATTATTACGCCTCTTAAAATTGAGGGGCAGGGTGTTTTTAAGCTTGTGCCTGATAATGTAGAGGAGTCGCCCATTTGGGCTCAGAAAATGTATTCTACTGAAGTTAATTTTCATGAGGTGTTGGGGTTGAGGGAGGAGTACTGGAAAGATAGGCCGTACAAAAAAACCATGGATGAGCGCAATTTTAAGCACTGGATCATGCATGTGGAGCACATGGTGATGGAAGATGGGAGGATAGAGGATGCAGGGGTTTGGTCTAAAGAAATGTTTGAGAAAATAGGCGGTATAGAAGGCCAAACCCAAAGAAAAATCGCTTCCTCAAACTTCGCCGACACCTGGAATGCGATAGGCCCCATGGACACATACACCCTGGGATCTCAAGGCAGCCAGGCCGTTTCGTGGCAGTGCAATATCTATTGCATAGGCTCATGTGCGAGCAATCCAGATATTGTCGTGGCTGGAGTCGAAGGTGGCGACCTCTTTAAATCAATAGACAGGGGATTGAATTGGGAACCCATTACAAAAGATTTAGGCGTACGAACCATTACCCAAGTCGCAATCGCCCCCTCCGACCCTAACTATATCTACTTTGTGAGTGGAAATAGCGTTTACAAAAGTATTGATGGAGGAGAACTGTGGGATTTTATGTTTGATCTAGGAAATGGCGCCACACAAATAGCGATTAACCCTATCAACCCTAATGACATTTTTGTTTCAGCATATAACGGATTGCATCACTCAACTAATGGTGGGGTGAATTGGGAAATGGAGCTTTCGGGAAACGTTTGGGATATTGTTTTTCATCCGACAGATGTCCAGATATTGTATAGTTTAAAAAAGAATGAGTCTCTCAATCGCTGTGAGTTTTTCCGATCCGATGATGGAGGAGAGAACTTTACATTAAAGGACAACGGATATTATTATCCCAGTGTCGTTTCTGAAGCTTCTGACGAAGGCGGTCGAATCGGAGTTACTCCTGCCGCACCCGATTACGCATATGTAGCTTTGATAGGAAAGAGTAAGTCTGCAGATACTGGGTGGATAGGCCTTTATAGAAGTACGGATAAAGGAGAGGGTTGGGCTAATCTAAATGGCCAAGATGGAGGGCCTTACGATTCGGAACTTCATCCCAGTGTAGCAAATGGAAACCTCAGTGGTTCTGGAATATACCAAGGGTTTTATGATTTCGATATGGCCGTTTCCCATAATGATCCAGATAGGGTTTGGGTAGGTGTTACTGCGCTTAGTGTAACGCCTAATGGTGGAGTTTCTTGGCAAAGAATTGGAGGGTATAGTGCTTCGACTTATGACATAGGGTGGATTCACCCAGATATTCAAGCTCTTTTTGTGGTGGGAGATGATATTTGGCTAGCAACAGATGGAGGAATTAATTATAGCTCCGATGAGATGGTTACTCATGATTCTAGAAAGCGCGGGATTTACAACACGACGTTTTGGGGGTTTGGGCAGGGTTGGAATAAGGACACTCAAGTAGGAGGTCGTTATCACAATGGTAATACGGGGTTCCACCAATCTTACGCCACTGACATAGGAGAGGGCTCTCACTTAAGATTAGGCGGTGCTGAATCGCCTACGGGCTACATCGATCCTATGACTCCTGAGCTGGCTCACTTCTCGGATATATCTGATGTTTTGCTCCCATCGACAGCTACGGGTGCAACTTCTGGTTTTGGGAATTTAAGTCTTTATCCAAACCAAAGTTATTCCGACTCTCGTTCAAGTGAACTCGTGCACGATCCCATTTACGCCACCCACATGTACTTAGGTAATGGGTCTACATTCTGGAAATCCACAAACAAAGGAGCGACTTTTGAAGCGGTCTTTGACTTCGGTTCTGCATCTGTATTAGAAATAGAACAAGCTCGAGATAACCGGGATAGATTCTATGCTGTGGTACTATTTAATAGTGATTGTAAACTATACTCTTCCCTTGATGGCGGTTCCTCTTGGAGCTTAGTGAATGGATTACCTTCTACCTGGGGTAGGATGGAGATCGCTTTAAATCCAAGTAATGAACTAGATATCTGGGCAATCTTTGCTGATAACGATGAAGTGTGGCAGAGTACAGATGGAGGCAATTCTTGGTCAGATTTAGGGGGCAATGGCTCTGAATTATACGGTCATAAACTACGAGATATTCAGTGTCTTGGCAATGAAGGAGTTGTGGTCTTAACTACAACTGGAGGGTTTTATAGAGCGTCTGGTGCGAGTAGCTGGACAAGTTGGGAGAGTGGGATGCCCTCACTTTGGGCTCCTTATGAATCATTCCCATTTTACAGAGACGGATTGATAAGGGTGGCAGATAAAGGCAAGGGGGTCTGGGAAGCAGAGATGCCTTGGGAAATTGCACCCCTAGCCATGCCTATGACCGAGAGTCCTAATGTGTTTTGCGCAACCGATACCGTGAAATTCGATTGTCACAGTATCTTGAATCATGAGGGAGCATTATGGAGTTGGAGTTTCTCTCCGGAACCTGCATATATTTCATCGGATTTTACGAGAAATCCATCAGTAATTTTCGGAAATGGAGGCTACTACTCTGTGACGTTAACCATAACAGATTTACTTGGAAACACCTCGACAAAAACCATCGAAAACATGGTGAATGTGGGGGCATCGGAAAACTGCCTTGCCAGCCCAGAATCTGGAGGGGCACTTTATTGCAATGGCAATTACGGACATGGATCCACTCAAGATCTCGGGGTTACAACAAATGAATATACTGCGATGGCTTGGGTATATCCTGAAGGCATACAAGGAGGTTACACAGGAATAGTTCTAGATGCGACTGAAAGTGCAGGCTTTAATTTTAGAGAAAATAATGAGATCGGGTATCACTGGCCTGGAGGAGAGTGGTGGTGGACAAGTGGCCTCGTTGCGCCTGCTGGACAGTGGTCACATGTAGCAATGGTTCTTACCCCCACAGGGATAACTATCTACGTAAATGGTGAATCCGTAACTCACAATTTTACCGCATCCCAAGTTTCGATGAATGCACAATTTGTGGGCAGTTATAAAAATTGGGGTGGACGAAATATGCTTGGCAGAGTTGATGAAGTTAAGATTTGGAACAGAGCATTAACGGAAGGTGAAGTAAGGCAGCAAAGGCATATCAACCTATCAATTTCTGATGTTGATGCTGATCCTGATTTGCTTGGGTATTTTCAATTTAACGAGGATATTTACTACCTCGTTAATAAAAAACCTGGATCACTTGATGGATATTTCAGCGGGGGAGCGACTCTTGTAGAATCTGAAGCTCCTGTAGGAGGAGGTGCTTGCGACAGGTTCAATATTATCGGAGGGGGACTCTACCCCACTCCTAATTGTGGAGGAGATATAGAAGTTAGTGGTGAGGCGACCACTCCTCAAGGAGAAGTTGTATTTAACCGAATCGATATTGCGCCTTTTGCGGCGGGCAACGATTACATCCAAAACTCTGGCTATTGGATCATCAACACTTATGGAGGGAGTGGTAATGGCGCAGCTATCGATCCTATTATTGCTTGGAATATGTCGAGTTTGGAGGAGGTTTTTGAAGGGTTTGCCAGCGAAGCATCAGAAATAAGTTTACTTTCTCGTCCTGCAAATTCAAATGGAGATTGGACTGTGGTGTGTAGTGGACAAGGCGAGGTAAGTGCTGTTAACAGTTCCGTTGTTTTATCTAATAGCAGTTGTGGATTATCCTCGACAGGCCAATTTGCTTTGTCTGGAGTTGCCGAATGTCCTGGCGATGTCAATGGTGATCTTTCTGTAGGGGTAGCAGATGTCTTGCTGTGTTTAGCTAGCTTCAGTTGTGAGGTTGATTGTGGTGAGGCAGATTTAGATGGTGATGGTTTTGTCAATGTTACAGATGTGCTTTTCGTTTTGAGTTATTTTGGGAGTGTTTGTAGTTTTTAATGCAATTAAACCCTCCACAATTAATTGGTTATTCAGTTAATTAAACACAGTTAAGTAATGAAGAAAGAAAAATGAGTGACACATCTCTTTTCACCTCTCAGCGATTAGGTTTTAGAGTGTTCACGAAATCCAATTTGAAGGTGTTTTCTGCATGCACTCTTTCTAATATCCCTTCTGAGAATGTTATGAAGAAACTAGGAATGACTAAGATGGGAGAATTTCTTCATCCTAACTTAAAAGAATATCCAGAATTAGAAAAATGTGCTTGGTATGAGAGTACGTTTATTAGGTAACGATACGAAATAAAACGGAGTAGATTTTGACCCCTTCAAATTACTTTATACAAAAAAACGTGATTGAATTTCGCGAATTATATTAGCGTCATGAATCACTTTAACTCATCAATATTAGTAGTGACTTTATTCATGCTTTTTTCGTGTGTAAGTCACGAGGTAAAAGAAACGTTAGAAGAAACAGAATTGGAGAAACCGCTCCCAGATAAAAAACAATCGCATTGTTATGGGGGATGGTATTGTCCTGATAATCTAGTAGTATTCCCGGCTATGGACATTGAGGTTTGGGATAAAGTACCTGTCATTGCGGGAAGAATGCCCACTCAGGAGGAGACCTGGAATGGCGAGTCCCTTATATTCATCGACTCAAATTTGTACCCCAAAGCAAAACCATTGGACGTGATAACGCCCCAACTAGCTAGGTACCACAGTGAGTCTTCAGGGAATGATGAACTCATTATCGTGATTCAAGCAGTGAATGTGGCAAATGATTCAGTGGTTGGGTTTAGGTATCTTAATGGAGGAAATGGAAGTTCGAGAATTGACGAAGTGAAGTTCTTGACACAGCAAGAGGTAGATGCCTTGCCTAGGTTTCGTTTCGTAGATAAAACGGTTGAACTCAACGCTACGTCGGATGATGTCTTTAAGGTCTTAACGAACTTCAATTATGCATCGAGGTTAGCTGATGGGTTTCGTGAATTTGGTATTTACGAATCGCAGTGGCAACGTAATTCGAAAGTCACAGTAAATAATTCTGAGGGCGAGTTGCTTAGGGAGGGTGTGGCTACAGCTGTTTGGCCTAATGCTTATGTCCAAATTGATTACAATATTGACGATGAAAATTATGTTGAGAAAATATTCATGACAATGAAAGATGAAGGCCGAAAGACAGAACTACATATTGTAGTGGGGCCTTTTCAGGAAGAATTTGAAGGTGAGAATGCAAGTTGGGAGCGTTGGTTAGATATGGTTAAGGTTCTGAGTGAGCAGAGTAAATGGATAGGGGTTAATTGAAGTCTTAGCAGAGCCTAGAGATGGGAACGAAATGCCTGGTGGAGTCTCTAAAGTGTGGGGGGTAAGCGGCGATAAAGCCACAGAAAAGCTACTCTGAGAAGTTCTTCAAATTTCATAACCTAACACTACTTCTGCGCTTTATCTTTGCAAGATGCACAGAACACACACTTGCGGCGAATTGCGCCTCGAAAACATAGGTTCAACGGTAACTCTTTCAGGTTGGATAGCTAAGGCTCGTGATCTTGGAGGGATGACTTTCGTAGATCTAAGAGATCGTTACGGTATTACTCAGCTAGTTTTTAATATGGAGACCAATGCAGAGCTGTGTGATAAAGCTAGGAAGCTTGGTCGTGAGTTCGTGATTAAAGTATCGGGTGAGGTTATTGAGCGTCAGAGCAAGAATAAAAAGAATCCAACTGGGGAGATTGAGATACAGGTGAGTTCGCTTGAGATTCTAAACGCGAGTAAAACCCCTCCGTTTACTATTGAAGATGATACGGATGGTGGGGAGGATTTAAGAATGCAATACCGTTACTTGGATCTTCGTAGAAAGCCTGTGCAGGCAAATATTATGCTACGCCACAGAGTAGGTATGGAAACTCGTAAATATCTTGATTCTGTAGGATTTATTGATGTGGAGACGCCTTATCTAATCAAGAGTACTCCTGAAGGTGCGAGAGATTTTGTGGTTCCTTCGAGAATGAATCCCGGGCAATTTTACGCACTACCCCAGAGCCCTCAGACATTTAAGCAGCTTCTTATGGTCAGTGGTTTTGATCGCTATTACCAAATCGTAAAATGCTTTCGCGACGAGGATCTCAGGGCAGATCGACAGCCTGAATTCACGCAGATAGACTGCGAGATGGCATTTGTTGAGCAGGAAGATATTTTAAACACATTTGAGGGCATGGTAAGACATCTCTTCAAAGTTGTTTTAGATGTGGATATTGAAGATTTTCCTAGAATGGATTATGACGATGCCATGCGTCTATACGGATCTGATAAACCCGATGTACGATTCGGGATGGAGTTCGTGGATATGTGCGGAGTAACTCAAGGGAAAGGGTTCGGAGTATTTGATAGCGCTGAAACAGTACTGGGGTTTGTCGTTCCTGGGGGAGCAGCTTACACTCGTAAACAGTTAGATAAACTTACTGATTGGGTTAAGCGCCCACAAATAGGTGCGAAAGGACTCATTTACTGTAGAATTAACGAGGATGGTACTACGAAGAGTAGTGTAGATAAGTTCTTCGATGAGGGAGCGAGAGAGGTTTGGGCTAAAGAAACTGGAGCTGGAAAAGGAGATTTAATCCTTGTCCTTTCAGGCAGTTTAGAAAAGACACGAAAGCAATTAGGCGAACTCAGACTACACATGGGTTCTGAACTCGGACTTCGCGACCCTAAAGACTTCAAGCCATTATGGGTGATGGACTTCCCGTTACTTGAATGGGACGAGGAAACCGAGCGGTATCACGCAATGCACCACCCGTTTACATCTCCTAAACCAGATCAACTTGCCCTAATCGACACTGAACCAGGAAAGGTGAAAGCGAACGCTTACGATATGGTAATAAACGGTGTCGAGATCGGTGGTGGTTCTATCAGAATCCACGATAGAGAATTACAAGCGAGGATGTTCGACCTTCTAGGGTTTACTCCTGAAGACGCTGAGGCACAATTCGGATTTCTAATGGATGCTTTCCAATACGGAGCTCCACCTCACGGAGGGTTAGCCCTTGGTTTCGATAGACTATGCTCTATGTTTGGAGGGTCTGATTCCATACGAGACTTCATCGCATTCCCTAAAAATAATTCTGGGCGCGACGTAATGATAGACGCGCCGTCACCTATTGATGATGCTCAATACAAAGAGCTCGAATTAAAAACTACATTTACAAAGGATTAATAATAGATTAAAAGAATAAATTATGTACCCTACTGACCTTGTTGCCCCTATGAAAGCTGAGCTTGTTGACGCTGGCTATAAAGAACTTCTAAATGTCGCTGACGTTACTGATGCTCTCGAGAAATCTGGAACTACCCTTGTAGCAATAAATAGTGTTTGTGGTTGTTCTGCAGGATCTATGCGCCCAGCTATGAAAATGGCTCTAGACAATGCAAAACTTCCTGATCACCTCACTACTTCTTTCGCAGGATACGATGTAGAAGCTGTAGCTCAAGCTCGTAAATTTATGCTGCCTTACCCTCCTTCTTCACCTAGTATCGCACTATTTAAAGACGGTAAAATTGCGATGATGGTAGAGCGCCACCATATTGAAGGAAACACAGCTGAAGCTATCGCTGATCACCTAAAGCAGGCGTTCAACGAATTCTGTTAATCCTTAGTTAATAGGGTTTCTTCGCAGAATATTAGATGATTATTAGCTGAAAAATGGCACGCATCCTCACCGGCATACAAAGTACTGGCACACCACACCTTGGGAATATCCTCGGTGCGATTAAGCCTGCTATAGATCTAGCCAATGACCCTTCAAACGACTCATATCTGTTCATAGCAGATATGCATTCTTTGACTCAGATTAAGGATGGGAACGTCCTGAAAAACAACACCTACGCCGTTGCTGCTTCATGGATGGCTTGTGGCTTAGATACTTCTAGAAGTGTGTTTTACCGCCAAAGTGATGTCCCGGAAGTCACTGAACTTGCTTGGTATTTGCAGTGTATGTTCCCATATTCGCGCATGACTCTCGCTCATAGTTTCAAGGATAAATTAGATAGATTAGAGGATGTAAATGCGGGTCTATTCAGTTATCCCATGCTTATGGCGGCGGATATTCTACTGTATGATGCACATAAAGTACCCGTAGGTAAAGACCAAATGCAACATCTCGAAATGACCCGAGATGTCGCCTCTAGGTTCAATCATAAATTCGGTGAGACTTTCGTAATACCAGAAGTGTTAACAAAGGAATCTACCATGTATGTTCCAGGCACCAATGGCGGTAAGATGTCAAAGTCGCAAGACAATACCATAAACATCTTCGACGATGCTAAGGCGCTGAAAAAGGTGATCAATAAGCAAATTATCACCGACGCTACACCCCTTGAAGATTCTAAAGATCCAGACTCAGCCGTAGTTTACAATCTGTATAAACTCATCGCTTCAGAGTCCGATGCAAGTGAAATGGCAGGTAAGCTCCGAGCTGGTGGATATGGTTGGGGCCATGCAAAAAAAGCCTTTCTCGAAGCTCTAGTTGACGGATTCGCCTCTGAACGAGCTCGCTTCAATGAGCTTATGACGAACAGAGAAGAAATAGATTTAGCCCTTGCCCAAGGTGCAGCCCGAGCACGTGTTGTTTCCTCGGAAGTCCTCTCAAGGGTGAGGGGAAAGATTGGGTACTAATCTAAAATTTCAGCTCCATACTTTGTTTGAAACTTCCGATAAAGCTGTTTCTGACGGTTATCGAGATCGATAGCACGACCACCTATAAACGCATGGGTGAGGTCGTTCGTTCTAATATCAAGAGCATCACCTTCTGAGATAAATAGAGTGGCGTCTTTGCCTCGCTCAATGCTACCCACTTTGTTGTCGATACCTAGAATCCTCGCAACGTTGAGGGTTAAAGCCATAACCGCTTGTTCTTCTGTGAGACCGTATTTACGAGCTGTTCCTGCATAGAAAGGGAGGTTGCGCGAATTCATCTCAGTCATTCTAGCATCGACTTGAAGTCCGAAGAGGACACCTTCGTCTGCAAGGAGCTTAGGAAGTTTATATGGTAGATCCACGTCGTCTTCGGCAAACCTAGGCAACTTGTGTATGCTTGTGAGAAGAACACTGATGTCGTTTTCACGCAGCATATCGGCTACAAGGTGAGAGTCATAACCTCCAACAATAACAAGACGACCTATACCCATCTCACGTTTAAAGTGAACGGCTTCTGTGATGTCACGGACATCATTAGCATGCACGTATAAAGCTAGAGAGCTGTCGAACAATCCTCTCATGGCTTCGTGTTTAAGATCCATCACGGAGTTTGAAGATTTCGCAACCGTGGTAGCCATAGCATAGGCCCGAGCTTCAGAGAAGTAACGATCTATTTCATGCTTAGCTTGCTCATAAGACTTGCGCTTTCTTATATCAATTTTTCCATCTAAATTATGCTTATGGTGAGTTGAAGGCCAATTCAAATGTATTCCATCAACCATCTTTATAGCCGCATCCTCCCAATTCCAACCATCGAAATGTACTACTCCAGATGCGCCGGATATAACACCCTGACGAGGGGTGATTTGTCCCATAAGTATTCCATTTGTACGAACTGTGGGTGTGATTTCAGAATCTGTATTAAAGGCAATTATGGCTCGGACATTTGGACGAAATGTCCCCACCTCGTACTGATCTTGAGTAGCACGGACGGCTGCAATTTCTTGAAGTCCCAATGTGGAGTTTGCAATGATGAAGCCAGGATAAATTTGTTTTCCCGTAGCGTCGATGATATCGTCGTACTTACTCTTATCAGCTTGGAATGTTCTTCCCACGAAATCAATTTTTCCATCTCGGAAACCTATCGCGGCGTCATTAATGGCGTCACCTGTTCCTAAGTGGGCGTCACCTCCTAGGATGAGAGTAGATCGATTTGTAGCAGAAGCTGGAGTTTGTTGAGAATAAGAAGAGAGGGTCGTCAGACCTGCAAATATGATAGCTAAAATTAATCTCATGGCTTAGTTGTTTTCCTCAGTTACAGTGTCACAGTGATAGTGATTGCGGATGGCCTCAGAAGGCTTTTTTAAGATGCTGCTGTCCTTCCCGGCTTCCAGCATTTTTTTCGTAATGCGAGCTCGTTCTATGCGGATTTGTTCTCGCAAAACCATGTCCTGCTCTAAACTAAATAAACATTTACCCTCAACGTAGGTCATGTTTGCTCGGGCGTTCATGCTTAATGGGTTGTCGTCCCAAACAACAATGTCAGCATCCTTACCCACTTTTATTGATCCAGTCGTCCCATCTATATGAAGCAATTTTGCAGGGTTGAGAGTAACGAATTTCAACGCCTCTTCTTCCGAAACACCACCATACTTCACTGATTTTGCAGCTTCTTGATTAAGGCGTCTTGCCATCTCAGCATCGTCACTGTTAATGGCAGTTGTAATTCCTTGCCCATGAAGCACCGCAGCGTTATAAGGTATCGCATCCTTTACTTCGTATTTATAAGCCCACCAATCGCTAAACGTAGAGCCGCCTGCTCCGTGAGCTTTCATCTTGTCTGCTACCTTATATCCTTCGAGGATATGAGTAAAGGTGTTCAGACGAAACCCCATAGAATCCGCTACGTGCATAAGCATATTTATCTCGTCTTGCCTGTAACTGTGGCAAGTGACGAATCTCTCTTCGTTGAGAATTTCCAAAAGAACGTCAAGCTCAATATCTCTCCGAGGCGCAACAGGACCTAGCCCAGCTTTTAAATCTCGCTTCTTGGTTTTTGACAGATCGTGTCTGTATGAAATAATAGACTCGCCGTATTCACGAGCTCGGATAAAGAGATCGTAGAAAACCTGCTCTACTCCCATCCTCGTCTGAGGGAAACGAATCTTCTGAGCATCACCCCAATTGCTTTGCTTAACGTTCTCACCAAGGGCGAACTTGATAAAAGGAGTTGACTCCTCATAAAGTAGCTCTGAAGGGAGTGATCCCCAACGGAATTTAATTATCGCGCTTTGGCCTCCTATAGGGTTAGCCGATCCATGAAGAAGTTGAGCACAAGTGACTCCACCCGCAAGTTGCCTATACATATTGACATCCTCGCTGTTAAGCGAATGCCCTATCCAAACCTCAGCACTACTAGCCTGCGTAGCTTCATTCACTCCCCTCTCTATAGCAATATGAGAATGTTCATCGATGATTCCCGGCGTCAAATGCATGCCACGTCCATCGATTTCTTCGACAACCACATCAGCTCTAAGGAAATCACTCACATTGAGTCTCGCACCTACTGCTTTGATTTTTCCATCGAAAATGAGCACGTCTGATTCTTCTAATACCCCTTCTTCTTCACAAGTCCAAACTGTAGCACCCCTAAACACAACTGCTTTTTTATCCTCAGGAATGACAACCGTATTCTCAGACTTAAGCAAAGGCGAGCCGTAAGCGGTGAAAGGATAGAAAATCTCTCCGAGTTTATCTTCAGCAATCTCAATACTGTCAACTAATACATCAATGTCGATTTTAGGTACTTCAACTTTAACGGCACTCCAAGAAGTCCATTCTCCACTCGGCATCATCGCTGATCCTTCCCAAATTCTACTGTCCATCCACACATTTCCAGTAAGTCTTAATGGGCCATCCTCAGATTCAAATCCCAGAACTATCGTTCTATTATCGATTGATATCGAGACGTTTTGTTCTGTGCTATCGTTAATAATCTGTGATGCTTTAAAGCCTGGTGAAACAATTATATGCTTGATTTCGTCACCAAATCCACTTAGTGAAATATCGTATTCGCCAGTTATTTCTACCGCATCGCGGTCGAGCATGATTGTAGGCAATCCACTAACCCAATGTTCTACGAGCTTAGTGTCGGTGTCGAAAATGGGGCCGTCTGAGACGAGGATGTTAGCTCGTAATCCAGGTCGGATGGCACCCACCATATCGGAAACGCCGAGTAAAGAAGCTGGGAGTTCTGTCATTGCGCGAAGGGCTATGTCGGAAGGGAGGCCTCGTTGTACAGCAATTCTTACTGCGGGGAGGAATTCAGAAGGGCTTTTTAGACCTTGGGCTGTTAGGCAAAATTCTACCCCTGCATCATTTAAAAGTGAGGCATTGCTAGGTGCAAGCTCCCAATGTTTAAGTTCTGAAAGGGAGATGAATCGAGCTAGAAATGGGTCGCTTAGATCGTAGGCTGTCGGAAATTTTACGGGGACGATAAGAGTAGCTCCAGATGCTTTAATAGCCTCGACACGTTGGTAGCTATCTCCTCCACCAAGCAATAGATACTCGAGATTGAATTCATTTGCTACAACTTCAGCACGGAGGATATCCTTCCAAGATCCAGCAGAGAAAATAGCTGGGAGGTTTGCATTTGAGTTGAAGGCTTCGAGAGATAGATTAGTTCCTCCAGCTAGGTTTTGAGCGGAGGCTGAAGCCGAGGCGTACCAAGAGGCATCAAAGTGGGTTTGGCGTAAAAGAGCGGTGGCACCCATAAGAGACCCTGGGTAAGACTGTCGAGAAGACCCTTTGCGGAAACTGAAGTGGGAAGAGGCGCGTGGGAGGAGCATTGATTCACGCGGGTCATCAATAGGCATCACAAGAGTGCCAGTTCCGCGGACTATTCCGTCTGGAACATGTGTAAGTACTGCTCCGAAACCGGCTTTGCGCAGGGATTTAGCTACTTTGTTGTCTGGGATAAACTTCTCATAAGCATCTATTTCTGGGCGTATCGCTTGATTCCAGCCGTAAGCTCCTTTAATATTGCTGTCGTATTGAGGCGTTCTAGACCACTCTGAAGGCTTTACTTCTGGCAGTCCATAAGTAGAATGAAGGTCAACAAAAGATGGGTAAAGGTGATAGCCTGTGAGGTCAAGATATACAGCTGGTCCAGACACATAAGAGCTTTCAGAACCCGTGCCGGGATTGACTGCAAGGATATGACCACGAAATAGCACGACAGTGGCATCTTCAAGAACAGTCGAGGCATCGACGTGAACGGTAGCATGCTCAAGTACCGTTTTCACTAAGTGCTTATCTAGAGTACCGTTAGAGGGAAAGGTGGAGGAAGCTGGGGTTTGGGCTAAAGAGGCTAGCGAGAAAAGCCCAAAGAGAAAAAATAAAAGTAGGTGGCGCATTTGAAGCAAATAGTTTACAAAAGAGGATGCCAAGTTAATCACAGCGGCAGTAACTTGCTCCGCAATCTCACGCCATTTATAAAGCCATGTCGACTAAGAAATTTCCCACATCCGTTTACGCTGAAATGACGCCAAACCCTTCGACTATGAAATTCGTTGTTGACAGGAAGTTAATGACAGGCGAACATCAGGTTGATTTTAATAATATTAAGGATGCCAATGCGTGTTCTCCTCTTGCCTCTGAGCTTTTCAATTTCCCTTTTGTAACGGGGGTATTTATCAGCGGAGACATCGTTTCTGTAACTAAAGATGAGTCGCTTGGTTGGGATATGATCGTGATGCAGCTTAAAGAATATATCCGTGAGTGGCTCGTGGATAATGAGTTTGCTGTGAATGAGGATAAGCTTGCTGAGATCTCTAAAGTTGTGAAGTCTGGGGACTCTGTGAAGGATGTAAAAAACGTAAAGGAATCTTTTAAAGATGCAAAAGATTTATCTGCTTCTGAATTTGACGAGCAAATAGGAGAGCTTTTAAATGAATTCGTGAGACCCGCAGTAGAACAAGATGGGGGTGCGATTGACTTCGTAGGATTCAAAGAAGGTGTAGTGTACGTTCAACTGCGTGGAGCTTGTTCAGGTTGTCCATCTGCTTCTCAAACTCTGAAAGGCGGGATTGAATCACTCCTAATCTCTAAAATTGATGAGGTGAAAGAAGTTGTGGCTATTGACTAATCAAGAGATTTTAAAAGCTTGACGGATCAATAATACTAAGCTCAATTTACTAATAGGAGTATGAGATTAAGAAATGTCATGGTATTTATGTGTTCATGAAACCTATTGGGGACTCATCGCGTGAAGGAATGTAAAAGTTTTCGAGATTAGGGAAAATGTCCATTAGCGAAGAAGTAGGTACGCCCATCCACAAAGCTAGTTCGGCGAAATATTGATCGGTTGAAATTTCAGGAATTATTATACCGTTGCCTATTACAAAGTCGCCTTGCAAGTCAAGTGATGGTATGTTTCCATAAATTTGGCTACCGTTTACAGCTCCACCGAATACTAAGGAGTGCCCACCCCAACCGTGGTCTGTTCCATTTCCATTAGAGGTAATGGTTCTCGCAAAATCAGAAATCGTGAATGCAGTGACTTTATCCGCCACTCCGAGTTCATCCATAGCGTCATAGAAGGATCCTACCGCGCCGCTTAACATTGAGAGTAAATTGCTGTGATTATTCAGTAGTTCTCCATGGTTATCAAATCCACCAAGCTTGACGTAATAGGTCTGTCGTTCCACACCTAAATTTCCAGCCACAGCTATGCTTTGAGCCACCATCTTCATTTGTTGAGAGATGTTTGTTTCCGCGAATTCTGTGGATAAAGGTGAAAGTGTATCTAATGCAGCTGTGAACACTTCATGTTGGTTTTGTGAAGATTTTACTTTTGCGGCATAAGTTTGTTTGAGGATATCTGAGTATTGTGCGTCTAAAACGCCATTGAGACCGTTTGCAACCATCATAACAAACGGGTCTGTGCTATCTAAGATATCAATGCCTACACTTCCTTGGTTTGTGAGGGTGAATTCATCTATTGTTTCCCCTGCTTGCCAAAGGTTTGTGCCCACAAGAGATAAGTTCATTGACATATCCTGATTTGTGTTGCCCGATGCTAGGATATCTGCAACTTTGCCTCCCCATCCCTTCGCCATTCTTGACTGAGGAATTGAAGTTTGCCAATGTCTAGATTGATCAGAATGAGACTGTAATCCTAAAGGGAGTGGTGCATTTCCAGCTAAAATCTGAGTTTTAGTTACAGGCTCTACTAACGTTCCTACATTAGAAATAACAGCAGCTTTTCCGGAGTTAAATAAATTTGCAACCTCTGGCATCGCTGGATGCAGACCGTAATTTATTCCACTTGAATCCGTATAATTTAAAGGAATAAGTTCATCCGAGGCGAGGGCTAGATTTGATCGAGAAGCTGAGTAAACATTATATGGCTCTGTCGAAGTAGGTACGACCATATTGTACGAATCGTTTCCCCCCGCGAGCAATATGCATACTAGGGCTTTATAATCATCCGGAGGAGGAGGTCCTGCAAGAGCGTTCATCATACCAAGGCTGGTAAACGATGAAAGGAATGCTGTCGAACCCATAGCAGCGCAACCCGTTGTTCCTATAAATTTCCTTCTTGAAATAGTTTTTTTACTCGATTTCTTATCTGACATAGGGATTCATTTTTGGTTTTAATCTCTGAGCGTATATTCCATCTCCGAAATCTTGCTCTGAGACGGATTCTATGTACTCGAAGTTTACTCCAGTTGTAGTTTGGCCTAAAAAACGAGATGTGTTTTTAAGATGCTGATCCATTCCAGAAGCGTTGATGGTATGAACACCCTCGCCTAACATACCCGTTACACTAGTGGTAACCGTTACACCTGAAGTATGACCTACACCTATGTATTGCGTTGTTTGCGATATCAGACTTGCTGACACAAACATCGCAAAATACAGAAAGCTATAAGTCTTTTTCATAGTGTGTTATCGATGAAGTGTCTCAGGGTTAATTCAAGATTACTCTTCTATAAGATGGCTGCTCAGATTGGAGGTTTAATTGAAATAAGTATGCTCCTCTTGGAAGATCGCTTACGTCAATCGTTGTTTCGTTTTGCAGAGTCGTTTTACGGAGGATTCGACCTGAATTATCTCTGATAAATAACTCGCCTTCCTGAAAGTTATTTTTCAGAACTACATTTACTATTGAAGAAGCAGGAGAAGGATACACGTCGAAAGTGCCTTCTGGAAGTTCATCAATAGAAACTGCTGTAATATTCACTGACAGACACACCTCGTCTCCTGCACATCCACCGTTGTTTGTTTCTGTGACACATAGAGATCCTGCTCCACCTCCCCACCAAGAAACGTTCACATCAGAGGTCCCCTCTCCATCTGTCACATCTCCGCTTGTACTTACCCAATCGTAAGTGCTACCAGTTGTGTTAGGGTATGAATATGAAAGCAGCATATTTGCTGTGGGTGCGCTTTCTCCAGTTATAGCAAACAGAGTTATATAATTACAAAGCGATGGGTCTGGGATTGCTGTAGCCGAATAGTTACAGGCAACTGGATCGTTACAACCAAGTCCTTGGCATTCGCAAGAACCAGCTTGAATTGCATCGTTAATGGAGTTATCATCGCCATCGTCGCAAGCATCTCCAGGTAAGATACAAGTTGAATCGTCTATTGTAGCCTCAAAATCATAGTTACAAGCTTCAGGATTTGTACATCCCGCGCAAGTAAGATACTCACATGAGAAATCGTCAATTGTTGCTCCAGGAGTGAAGTTACAAGCTGCTGAGTCAGTACATCCATAACAAGAATAATCACAAGTCCCACTTCCATCTGTTGCTTCTGGATCAAAGTTGCAAGCGTCTGCTTCTGTACAACCTATAATCTCCATTTCATCACAAATTCCATCACCGTCTGCGTCATTTACACATTCACCATCGTTGTAAAGATGGGGGACTTCTAGAAGATCTGGGCAAGTGTATTGAATGTCTGTTTGGACTCCTGCTACAAAAACCTGAAGGCAAGTCTGAAGCGACCAATCTCCACAAGTTGTCACTTGAGCAATTAATATTTTAAGGTCCTCACCTGCAATGGCATTTTCTGGAGAACCTGGAATAAATACTGAACCATTATCTACAATAGAAGAGCAAATCCCCATTCCTGTAGGCATTCCAATAGTTGAAGGTAAAGAACCAACATCATCACTGCTCATCATCCCAATTGTCCAATAAGTATCATATTCCATATCTGGAAACACAGCCCAAAACATAGAAGAGTTAGACGCATCCATTGCAAGAGATGTTTCAACTGGGTCATGACAACCACAAGGTGCGGCAATAAACATTTCAGGTGTCTCTAAAGCCCCTACATCTGAATATAATGCACTAAGAACATCTTCCGGATTTGTGAAATGAGCGTACACTTGGTAAGTGCCGAAAAACTGTAAGTCGCTAACTTCTTCAGTAAACACAGTGTCTAATTCATAAGTATACCCAGTAAATTGAGCATTAATGCTCGACATAAATAGGGTTGACAATAAAATAAAAAGAATAGGTAGGGCTTGCAGGTAGTATTTCATGGAGGCTTTTCTTGTTAAAGCCTCCAAGTTAAGAAATTGCTAAGTAAAACCGGAAATAAAAGCTTAACGATTAACTGTTCATTCCCTCCTCTATTGCACCTGCTTCTAGTGGAATGTTCTCCATTAGGTCTAAAAATCCATCATTCGTGATCACAATGTCATTCTCAAGTCTAATGCCTAGGCCTTCTTCCGGGATATAAATTCCTGGTTCACAAGTAAATGCATTTCCCGACTGAATCGGTTTATGCCAATGACCTACATCATGAACATCTAACCCTATAAAGTGGGAAGTCCCATGCATAAAGTATTTCTTGTAGGCAGGTGAAGAAGCGGACTGCTTAGATACATCGTGCTTGTCAATAAGCTTAAGGTCCAAAAGTTGCTTAGTCATAAGCTCCCCCACCTCTTTGTGATAATCATGTAAAGTCACACCAGGTTTAAGTAGTTTCATAGCGTCTTGCATTACAGAATGCACAGAGGTGTAAACCGCCCTCTGTCTATCAGTAAACTTTCCACTAACAGGAATACACCTTGTCATATCCGCGGCGTAATTTCCATACTCTGCACCTACATCCATAAGTATAACATCTCCAGCCTTACACTCCTTATCGTTTTCCACATAATGGAGAACGCAAGCGTTTACGCCACTTCCAATTATAGGTGTATAGGCAAACCTCCTAGAACCTCGTCTAATAAATTCATGAAGAAACTCCGCTTCAATTTCGTACTCCATCACGCCAGGTTTTACAAATTGAAGGACTCTTTCTAGTCCCGCTTTCGTAATATCACAAGCGCGTTGCATTTGCAAAATCTCTTCGTTATGCTTCACTGACCTTAGATCGTATAAAAGAGGTGCTGTTCTGTTCGTTTTATGATTCGAATAATTTGTTTTAATTCTCGCATTTTCACGCAACTCACGAGTTTCAACTTCTGAGCTTGCACGGGTGTGAGGATTGTCATTTAAATAAAGAACTTCCGCTTCCGCCATAAGCCGGTGAAGAGTACTGTCAAAAGATGATAACCATTGAATATTACGAATTCCTGTAGTTTCTCTCGCCTCATTTTTTGTGAGTTTTGCTCCATGCCAAATCGCAAGCTGCTCGCTTGTCTCTATCGTAAATAAAATTTCTCTGTCCGACTCTGAATGAGCACCTGGAAATAGAAGAAGAATTGTTTCTTCTTGGTCAGCTCCCGTTAAGTAGAAAATATCTGTTGCCTGAACAAAAGGCATCGTTCCGTCAGCACTGGTTGGAAAAATATCATTGGAAAAAAACAAGGCTAATCCCTTAGAATCCAACTTGTCAGCTAGTGCTTGTCTATTGCGTGTGTATAACGCAGAGGGTGATTTTTCGTAACGCATAGCCGCAAGTTACTACCTTCGGGGCATGAGC
>TARA_B110000459_G_C16625937_1_pt1 | contig 22023 bp, 19 predicted proteins | sample TARA_B110000459 | Tara Oceans TARA_B110000459 (sample SAMEA4398296) | marine metagenome | biome: Polar Biome; feature: [SRF] surface water layer (ENVO:00010504); material: water (ENVO:00002006), including particulate matter (ENVO:01000060) such as... | depth 5 m | reverse complement strand
CCTTTCCACACTTGGCTGCCTGATGCTCACGTTCAAGCACCAACTGGTGGTTCAATGCTATTAGCAGGTGTAATGCTGAAGATGGGTGCTTACGGAATGTTTAGACTGCCGTTAAGCCTATTCCCACACGCCCTATACCACTTCCAACTAGCATTGATGATTATTGGAATGGTATCCCTTGTATGGGGTGCAATTGTTTGTTTGGGTCAAACTAATTTGAAGAAAATGGTTGCCTATTCCTCAGTATCTCACATGGGAGTAATTCTGATCGGTATTGCTACAATGCAACCTATGGGTTGGGCAGCAGCACTATTCATGATGTTTGCTCACGGAATAATCAGCCCAATGCTGTTCGCAGTTTGTGGTGCTTTCAAACATCATTACCATAGTATGGAAATTGGTGCTATGCGTGGAATGGCAAAGCATTCTCCATGGCTTGCAACATCTATGATGTTTGCATGGATGGCTTCTTTGGGTCTACCGCTTCTAGCAGGTTTCGTTGCAGAATTAATGATGCTAATCGCTTTATGGCACATGATTTCACTAGATGGATGGAGTATCTGGTGGATGGTCGGTCCTGCACTAGTACTCGCTTTGACTGCCGCCTACTATCTGTGGTCTATGCAGAGAACAATTTTCGAAGGTGGCGAGGAGACTCAACCACCAGCATCAATGGCGGGTCAAATCATCCCCGACATCTCAAATTCAGAGAAGTTTGCAATGTTAATTTTAGCCTTCTTCACTATTCTATTCGGTGTAATGCCATGGATTGCCCTAGATATGATGGATGATTGGACCAAACAGATATTCGAGGGATTGATAGTATTTGTTGGAAAGGGAGGTGCCTGATATGTCCGACTTGAAAACTGTAGAACCATTTGGTGAAGGATTCATTTCAGCACTCTGTCCTGAATTAATTTTGTTTGCAGGTTTAATCTTACTAATTGTAATACCAAATCTCGGCAGTGGTAAGTTTAGAATCCCTGGAACTCAAACAAGAGTTCCTTGGCTACTTGGCGGTAATAGATTCAAATTAACCAGTGACCCAAGACTGCCTTCATGGATTGCAGTTTTGACTATAGGAACATCCTTTGTGATGACAATTCTTTCATTCCAAGATGGTGTTGAGAGAACTGCTATTGTCAGTGAAGGTGGAACTCAAATTCTAATGATAAATGCATTTAGTCGAGTCTTCGAACTGATATTCTTTGGTGCTTTGACTCTTGCCTCTTTTGCTTGTATGAATCGATTGGATGTCAAAGGAATCGGTGCAAAATTATCTACTGAAGAACTGTACAATAACAGAAGACAAGGAGACTTTTACATCTTGATGATTACCTGTGCTCTGGGAATGTCCATCGTTGCTCTAGCACAAGACCTATTTGTACTATTCATAGGTCTTGAATTAGCGTCTTTCTCAACATATGTACTGGTTGCTTTCTTCAAGGAATCAAAGTCTGGAACCGAAGCAGGAATGAAATATTTCATCGTCGGTTCAGTTGCTTCTGGAGTAGGATTGTATGGTTTGTCAATGTTGTACCTATGGGCAGGTTCTCTACAATTAGATGTATTAGCAACTACATTCGCCCAATCTGGAAATGAAGCATTGCCAATGATTGGTATTGGCTTTGTCCTAGTTGGCTTTGGTTTCAAGGTCAGTGCAGCACCATTCCACTTTGCAGCGCCAGATGCTTATTCTGGTGCGAGTAGTCCTGTAGCAGGAGTTCTTGCAACTGCGAGTAAAGCAATGGGTATTGTCGGTCTTTTGAGAATACTATTGATTGTAGCAGCACCTGAATCTAGCGAGGATGGAACCGTTTGGCTTGTATGTCTTGGATTATTATCTATTATCACCATGACATGGGGTAACCTAGCGGCTCTTGGTAGTACTAATCCTAAGAGAATGCTAGCTTATTCTTCTGTAGCTCATGCTGGATATATGCTGGCAGCAATCACTGCCATTGGAGCATGGAACTGGGATGAAACATTATCTGGTGATCCTGGTGAAGCAGCAGTAGTTGTTTTAGCAGCATTGATATTCCACTTGATGGTATTAGTGGCTTTCAAGTTAGGGGCTTTCCTAGTGCTTTCGGTTCTTGAATCCGAAGGCGGCGGCTCTAAACTATCTTCTCTTGGCGGACTTGCTAAAAGGGAACCATTCCTTGCAGTGGCCATGTTTATCTTCATGATTTCATTAGCAGGTGTTCCTCCTTTGGCTGGCTTTGTATCGAAGTTACTAGTCATAATGGGTATCGTTAAGGTGGCTCTTGGTGATATGAGTGAAGCACTATCTACTGGAAGTGAACTTGGTCTATCTGATGTTCATTGGGTGTGGTGGCTAGCATTAGCAATGGTTATAAATTCTGCAATTTCAGTATATTATTACCTACGAATTGTCGTTGTAATGTTCTTTGAAGAAGCAGAAGAAGGAAGAAGTGGACCTCTTCCGAATGGATGGCAGGTTCGCTTCGCAATTCTTGTTTGTCTAATCGCAACATTATTCATGGGAGTTGCAAGTGAAAAGATTCTTCAAATCTGTGAAACAGCAGCGCAAAGTTTCAATTATAATTGGGCTTGAAATACTGCTTAAACGGGTGATGCCTTCAATAAGGGTTGACTATCAGCCCATATTAGTGAGACATTGTGGGTCGAAGACGTGAAGAAAAAGTAGACGTTGAAGAACTAGCCCGTCTAGAGAATCCTGAAGATGGTTCATCAGGAAAGATCCGTGTCAAAATGCCAAATCGCAAAATAAACGAAATGTTTGCTTTAGCAGAGCAGATACTCGGTGGTCGAAGAGTTACTATTCTATGTGAAGATGGTGAGACTAGATTAGCAAGAATTCCTGGCAAGATGAGAAGAAGACAATGGGTTAGAGAAGGTGACCTGATTATTGTTTGGCCTTGGGATTTTCAAGATGCTAAAGCCGATGTTAAGCACCGTTATACTAAGACTCAAGCAATGTATTTATCGCGTAAAGGTGTTCTACCTGATGATGTAGATGTCTTTGGAATGAATGTTTCACATGACGATGATGATGAACATGATGACCTATTTGGTACAGTTGATGATGATGAAGATGACTTGTTCGGCGAAGCTGATACTCCTGACGAAGGTGATGATGATTTATTTGGTGATGATAGTGATGATTCAACCTCTGAAGAAGAAGTTTCAGAAGACAAGGCTGAAGTTTCAGAAGATAAGGCTGAAGAGCCTGAAGAAGAATTTGAGGCAGTCGAGCAATATCCTAGTACTGAAGAAGAAGGCGATGATGGTGATGAAGATGAAGACATTGACATCGATTCATTATTTGGTTAAGATAAATTGACCTTATGGGTGGTCAAATGAAAGATTTAGATGATGACTGGGATGAACTTGCCATCAACAAGAATCGCCGACGTCTTAAGAAGTCAAACTACAAGAGTTCAGAGCATCAGAAAGATGCTGAGTTTTCTCGCTTTGAAGAAAATAAATTCATACGAACTCTAGAGAATACCTCTGGGAAATATTCTTGGATGAAGGAAAAGCGATACAAAACAATGTTTAGAAAAATCGAAGATAAAATCGAAGGCGCTATGGGTAAAGGCACTTTTGAGTGGGTTGACCGTAGAGTTTTTGACCAAGTTTTCGATAGATTAACCTTGATGTCTTTGTACAAACTTATGACAAATGGAGTTCTTGATACTCTTGATTTCCCTGTGGCTAGAGGGAAAGAGGCTCACGTATTTCATGGCACAGATGTCGATGGAAATCCATTAGCAGTGAAGATATTCCATACCTCTAACGCAGTTTTCAAGAACCTTATGCAGTATATCGAAGGTGACCCAAGGTTTACTGGATTGAGGCGCAGACATCGAGATTTAGTCGATATATGGGTTCGTAAAGAACAGAGAAACTTGACACGTTTAGCAAAGTGGGGCCTTAGAGTGCCAAGACCGTTAGGATTACACAAGAATGTTCTAGTAATGGAGTATTTGGGTGATAAAACCTCACCATTTCCGAAACTTCGAGAAGTGAAGGTTGAAGACCCACAACCTGTTTATGATGAGTTACTGGAATTTTTGGCGGTAGCATGGCAGAAAGCTAATTTGGTACATGGAGATTTTTCCCCTTACAATATTTTGTGGAATAATGAAAATAAGCCAGTGGTAATAGATGTAGGTCAAGCAGTAATACAATCACATCCAAAGGCACAAGATTTCCTTGTTAGAGATGTCACTAGATTGGTCCAATGGGGACAAAAAAACAACTTAGAAGTGGATTTGGCTGAAGCGATTTATGAGGTGCTCAATATGGACTTAAGCCACATAAAAGAAATTGCGATCGATTAAAATCACTCTTCTTCCCAACTTACTACTTCATCTTCTGAGAGTTCCATCATTTCTTCGACAGCCTCTTCATCCTTAGGGTCTACTTGTGATGCCCTCATTCTTCGAGAGCGTCTATCACTAATTTCTGCTAGCCCAGGTACTAAGTTTTCAAACCCAACATTTGTTGCTGGGTCATCCTTGAGTTGGATTGAATCAAGAGAACGATTTGACAGTTTTGTTCTTCTTCTATCCTTTTCTAAATAGTTTAGAACAGAACCATGTTCCGAGCCACCTGCAAGCATTTCAATTGCCTGTTGAGCAGCAAAAAGCCCTTCCTCTTCACCAATAATAACTACAGTAGATTTGTAGATTGTAATTTCAGTATCGGTTAGATTTTCGATTAACTTTCTAATTTTCCCTTGGCTACCAATAATCCTCGATCTTATTCTACGTTGTTGATTGGAGCGTTTACCAACGAAGTCTCTTAGGTCGACCATTTCGAAGAAATGTTGTTCTTCAAATAACCTTAATGCTGCCTTAGGAGCCATTCCTCTTCCGATAGCCTTGATTACATTTGGTAACTTCATTGCTTTGACTGGGTCGTAAGAACCGGCTTCTCCCCAAACAACTTCGACTTCTCCATTATCTGAATCAATATTCAGTTCTCTACAGCCAGCTGAGTTTCTCAAAGCCCTTGCAGTTACTCCCTTAGCCCCGATTAAGACAGCAATCCTGTCTTTTGGAACCTTAGGCAGTGCTTGGCGCATAAACCGTCCTGCCACCCTTCTCTTTTCAATCCCTTGGCCTATTACTGATGAAGGAAATAGCAAAAGATGTGATTAGAATTAGTAGTATGGAAGGTGCAAATGAGGGTGCGTCAATTATACTACTAATTGTAGCACCAGTAACTACCATGTGGTTCTTATTATTTGACTCATCAAATTCATCTATCACATTATTTGGGTCGATTACTAATCGTAGATCGAATTGTCCAGAATCAGGAACAGTATAGTTCCAGATTAGTAATTCACTTGAATCAGTTAGAATTCCAGAGTTTAAATTTCGAGTTTCTAAAACAGTCCAAGCAACTGCAGAAGTTCTGTCAGCAGGTGCAGACTCAAGCCTTACCGTAACACTACCACCATAGCCCTCACTCGACTCAAGAAGACTCGTGATTGTCACATTACCAGTACTATCTCCCGGTTTCACAATCAATCTATCTAAGTTGGTTTCACTGGTATTCCAATGTAAATCTAGACTAGGGAGTACTTGGTATGAAGCGGGAGAGGTTGTAATCGAATTACCCGCAAGGTCAACAACATGCGCTCTTAACATCAAGTATTGTCTAGATTTTGTCGACCAACTTGATTGAGCCACTAGACCCGATAGACCTGTGGTCGAGATTTGTTGCCAACTTCCTGACAAGTCAGGGGTCTGACCCACGCCATTCGAGTCAAACCCATACTCGATATAGGATGCAGTAGAATCGATTCCCGAGGTTGAGTCAAAGGCTGAGAATTCTACAGGTAATATACTGATTCTATCAGTCGTAATCTGTTCAATAACCCAACCAATTTCTTCAGGGTTAGTAGTATCTATTTGGATATTCAATTGTGTCGCTTGACCAATATTACCTACTTTATCCACTGAGCGAACAGATACAGAGTTAGACCCTTCTGGTAGTGTAATTTGATAACTATCGCTAGTTGTTGAAACCCATATTATTCCATCAGTACTTATCTCACTGTAATCTAAACCACTTCCTTGTCCATCATCTGCTGATGTTACAAGACCAGAGATAGTTACTGTCGACGAGTCATACCACCCGGACCCATCTCCTACGGTAATTGTACCAAGGCTTGGTCCGGTTCTATCGATGCCAATGAAGATAGTTTCAGTAGCAGTAAGTCCTGAATTATCATAAACAGTAATTCGGGGATTCCAACTACCCTCTTCCATATTACCTGAAGCCCAGTCCCAACCATAGGAAATAGAACTAGGTCCATCATTTGGTGGTGTACTTGGCCCAGGAACATTGACTAGACTTGCACGTAATAAATCATCATCATTTACTCCCCATCTAAATTCTAGAGTCCCAGTTGAATCGATATTGAACCATGCTCTATCATTAGCCGAATCCCCAGTTCCAATTACAGGATTTAGTACGGTAAAAATTGTAATTTCTGGAACTTGATTATCGATGGTAAAGGAATCGGAAATTTGTATGACATCTTCTTGATTTGTTGAGTCATAAGCGGTTGCTCTAAGGCTATATGTTCCGTTAGTATAACTGGTTGAGTCGAGATATGTCAACCATGGAGAAGATGTTAGATTAGTTACAGTAGTCCAAGAAGTACCATCAGAAATCTCTACCAATACAGAAGATACTGTGGCGGTTCCCCCTAGTGCTAAAGAAACTGTATACAGGCCAGTAATACTCTGCCCAGATGTTGGCCCATTAGAATAGGAAATAGTCACATCAGAGTTAGAAAAAGAGGTTCGATTTTGCTCTAATTCTAAAGAACTTTCAGGTTCGAAATTTAGGTTGGCGAACATCGAGGATACTAGAATCAGTCCAAGGACTAGAGCCACTCCCCCCCTTCGCATGACAGTAAGAGGTTCGGGGTTATCCTTCAATGCTCCCCTTGTAAATCAGTATTTTCAATAAATTAGTCGATTTTTGCCAACTGCGGTATATTGAAATTAGGTCTTTGAAGGGCTAAATTACACCTTGTTTAGAGATGGGTTCAAGTGCTTTGCAATATGTCGATGTTGTATATGGCAGGTAAGTGGCAAGTCATCATTGGTGTGATGATTCTTAGTATTGCAATACTCCCTGCAAATATTGCAGCATACAATAGTGGTGGAATTGAAGCATCAGAAGCACAGGTCGCTCTCAGTCCTTCGACAGGACTGACTCAAGGAGATTCAGTGACCATTTATCTCACTCTGTCCAACACTTTACAATCTGATGCTTTTGATGTAGAATTTGCTTTCTACATGAATGACTACACCTCAAGTCAACAGTTATTGAAGAGTGTAGTTGATATTTATGCCCAAGAAACTGAAACAGTTTCCATAACTTGGGATGGGTTACAAGAATCGGATAGTCGTGTCTGGATAGTATTCGAATATGGTGGTAATGAACAATCATTCTTCATTGATTTTGAAGTTGCAGGTCTTCCAAATCTTAGAGTTATGCAATCTGACCTTTCTCCTTCTAGCGGTATTAATTCTGGAGATTCAGTTCAGTTATCGACATTAGTCAAAAATACAGGTTCTGAGCCCGCAGTTGCTAGCACCTTGAAAATAGATTTACCATCTTCCTTAGCCGATGAAGAGGTCACGATATCACCTCTTACTCCAGGGCAAGAGGAATGGTTTAACACCACATTTATAGCCCCTTCAAGCGGAACTTATTCGATTTATGTGACTCCAGATTATCATGATGATGTTATCGAAGCATCTGAAAATAATAAGGTGAAAACCGTATCTCTAATAGTCGATCCAAGAATGGATGTATATCATCTAGAAAACATTACTATCACGGATACAGAAGGTTCATTGCAAGGTCCATGGACAATATCTGGAAAACTGGCTAGAACTGGAGGAACCGGCACTACAACTGTTCCTATGTGGATAGAAGTTGCAACCGGTACTGGCGGAATTGTTACAGCAGAACCATTTGATGTGATTTTGGATGGAACTGGCTATGCTGAACAATCCTGGTCGACAATTATGACGTCAAACACAGTCGTTTCATTACCTGCAGGAGGATACCTTTTGACTGCCCAAATAGATCCTTTTAACGACCCGAGCTTCTTACAAGAGTCTAAGTCAAACGACCGTTCAAGCGCTCTCTTGACAATAATGGAAGTACCGGATGTATTTGTCGATGCTATTGCTCGTCCTTCATCTCCCGAAGTAAATTCTGGAGAGAGAGTTATTTGGGAGGTCACAGTGCAAAATACTGGCGGAGTCGCTGTTAGCGGTAAATTAGAGTATCAATTTGAGGGATTTACTGACCTTTCAACCCGTATCGATTTAACCCCTGGTGAGTCATTCACTTGGTTTAGTGCTCCTTTATTGACTGTATCAGGTGCCCACCAAGCCCCTTTTACAGCAGAATGGAAGCCATTTGAAGGTAGCCCGGACAGTAATTCCGATAATAATGTCGCAAAAAATAATATCACTGTGAAGGCTGATTTAAGGCTTGAATGGGCTCCGTCTTCGCTTCAGTTAATAGATTCTGACGGAGAAGAGGCATTATACCCGTTAGAAGAAGGAGAGAATTATACAATTTCTATTAACTTAACCAGCCTAGCACTTGGAGAGATCAGTTTTGATTGTTTAAATGGGAAAAATGAATTAATTTCAACTACTGAAGTAAATGTTTCAACGATTGGTCGAACCGTTAACCTTGAATGTGAATTCACTGCAATTGCTCCATTATCATCTATCCAACTCCGCCCATCTGACTCTTCAAAAGTAACTTCAACCTATACTAGACAATTTTCCACTGCCTTTTCACTTACCGACGACTCTTCCGAACAATCCAAGTCTGGGACTATGACCTTGATTGGAGTGGGTGTATTTGTATTGATAGCCATCCTTGGGCTTGCAGTGTGGTTTACAAGAGAATCAGAAGAAGAAGTGGAAAGAGATATTTTTGAATATTGCCCTGCTTGTGATGGAGAACTTGAAGGTGATGAGTCACGTTGTCCATATTGTTCCTTTAACCTAAACAAGGCGAGAAAACAATTCCACAACTGCCATGAATGTGGTGAGTCTGTTCCTGACTTGATGGATAACTGTCCTTATTGTGGAGTTCAACAAGATGTATCTTCGTTCTTTGAAAGAAGAGAAAAGAAAGAGCGTAAAGTTGCAAAGGTAGAGGTTGCACTTCCCGAAATCGATGAAGATGAAATAGTCAGAGGTACTGAAAACTTTGCTGAGACTGTCAAGGAATTTGGCTATGATGAAGAACAACTTGAAGACGAGTGGGATGAGAAATTCGCTAAGGCAGAAGCAGAGATAGCTGAACTAGAACAATCCTATGAGGATGAATATTCAACTGATGGATTAACTCCTGAAGAGATTGAAGAACTCGATTCACAAGTCACTACAAAACTACGTAGTATGAAACAATTAGAAGAGCAGTCTAATAATGTCGATGAGATGTTAGCTGCCAAAGGTAATTTAATTTCTCACAAAGATGATGGAAGTGAACTATCTGCCAGTGATGCAGAAATTAGAGGTAGGTTGTACGAAATTACCGGAGAAAAAGGAATTATGCCAGGTGATGAAGTCAAAGTTGGAATGAATCTTTCAGATGCAGCATTAGCTGGAAATGAAATTGAGGAAACAAGTAGTGACTTTACCTTCGATGACGATCAGCCAATCGCAAAATTAGAGGATAAAGATGAACTAAGCTCTAAGAGGCATCAACCAAAGCGACGTGAGAAGAAGACTGCTGAGTGTGGTGCTTGTGCAGCCCAAATCCCAATCATGGCCAAGGAGTGCCCTGTTTGTGGTGCTGAATTTGAATGATGTCCGTCGGCTTTCATAGGGTTCGTCATTGCCATAGGCTCGGCTACCATGTGCGTCATTCGGACATAGCGCGATATGCTTTTGGCTTTCAAATCAACGCTCATTTTTGGATATAATTCATATCGAAGAATATTTTGGCAGATAGTAATGAGGACAAAAATTCTTCCACTTTTTTTGATTCTAGTCTTCATGACCTCTGGTTTATCAGGTTGTATGGGGCTGATTCAAGCAAGAGAATCATTGGAAGGAATGAGAGGAGAGCCTTATAACCAACCTTATGCAGATAAAATTGCCATGACACATACCTTTCAGACCGGTTCAGTGCTAGAACTAGTAGAGGAGTACTCCAACAGTACCTCATTCTCTATCGATGAATCTGTGCAGCGAATTGAAATATATTTCAAAGTAACAATTAGTCTTTCAGATACTTTTGCATGTTTAGAACAAGCACCAACACGTTATGTACGTCCAACTGTTACTACAGCATCTGGTGCTATTTTGTGGTCTGAAGATGTTTGTGAAGATGTCTCTCCAACTACTTATGACTTTGAACCGGCTGACTTTGACTCATTGGGTGATTTCACTTTGGAGGTAAAGGCAAGAGGTTTCGGGGAAACAACCGCAGGTTTGTTTCAAGATGACTTCATAATCATCATCAATGTCTACCACGAGTGTAGACAGTATCCACAAGAACCTCCATGTGACAAGTAATCATACTAATGATTCATTACAAGCGTATTTCCTAGAGCAATTTTGACATTTACCTTTTCGTTCATGATTCCTTTTTGCTCCACCTTCTACTGTAAGACGTTGAATTTCTTGAATTGCCGAGAATAATTCTTGTTTCGTATTTTCATCCCAGTAAATTTGATGAATATCTTCGTTTCCATATCTTAGAATTCCATATGGAGTACTTCTTTTCGTACTTGTTTCCACAAGGTGTAAGTAAGCCAATAACTGCATTTTATGAGATAGATGTGGCCTCTTAGGAATTCTACCAGTTTTTTGCTCTACAGGAATAAATTCACCATCCACAACCACTATCTGGTCAGGTCTTCCTCTTAGTCCAATATTTTCATCAATCAATAATCCTGTACTTTCCTCATCATCAGAGTATACCACTTCAGTATCTTCCTCTAATCCAACATCTTTTCTTGCAATTTCTGCTGCATTTTCGATCAATAAGGCCCGTTGTAATTGCCAAGATGCTGCAAGGGTCCAAAGCATTGCTAGAGTAAAAAGAATAAAACCTGCCTGAGTCCTATTTTCAGCTGCTACAAGTGCTATTGAGTGAATTCCCAGTAGAATTACGGTGAATAACAAACTTATCTCAATTTTTCCAGCTTCAAACCAACCTCCTTGGAAGTCGATATTCTCCCATTCTGATTGCATGATATCATTTTGTTGAATCAAACGATTTTTCTCTTGGCGTAAGGTTTCAGATAACCCAAGCCAACCCCTCCATGGTAGATAGATGGCTAATATGGTTGCGAATAGTAGAATCATACTCCATAAAGCCAAGTATCTGGCTAAATCTATTGGAGAGACAATTATATCATCAATAACTACGAATGCTATTGAGTCGATAACTAGTGCGATAATAACGGTAAACCACCAAGTCCAAATCAGTAAATGTTTTTTGAATTGAATTTGCTTATCTTGAAATTCGACAACTTTTTTGTGTATTTCTGCGTGTTTCTCTTTTCCGCTATTTATTGCTTCACCTTGGCCAGAATTACCTTGTCTGGCTAAAGACCAAGACATCGGACAATAAGCGTGTCTTTCAATGTCACTGGCGCTGATTCTAAGCGGAGAGTTTTCGGCATCTCTCCAGAACCCATCTTTACACAATTTTGCGCCATAAACGCCACTTGAGCGAGACATAACACTACTTCCCGCCCCTCCCATAAATTACCCTTTTCTGTTTTCAAACTTCTAATCTTCTATGGTTTGAATCATAAAATAAATAGGATAATGGTACAATCCTAGAATTATAACAGTGCGAAGCGGTTTAATATGGGGGCTAAGTGGAACGGATGCTGAGGTCTATTTATGTCTGAAGAAGCGAGCCTATTGTTGCCATTTGAATCCTATGAGGAAAACGCAGTTAATATTGGTACTCAACAAAAGAGTGCAGATATGGCTAGGTTTATCGAAAAAGTACGTGAAGATGGGCTATATCTGTTGGACGTAAACATTACAGATTCTAGAATCAGAACTACTGCCGCTTTCTTGACAAAGTTCGATGCTCCTAGAATCATGGTAGTATCTGCTCGTCAATACGGCCAAAGACCAGCAAGAATGTTTGCAGAGGCTATAGGCGCTAACGCTGCTGTAGGACGTTTCATTCCAGGCTCTCTAACAAATCCTGCTCTTCGCTCATATGTTGAACCAGATATTCTGTTTGTCACAGACCCTGCTGCCGATCAACAAGCTCTTCGTGAAGCGGTTAATACTGGGCTTCCAGTAGTTGGAATCGTTGATGCTAACAATAATCTACGTAATGTGGACATCGCAGTTCCTGCAAATAACAAAGGACGTCGTTCTTTGGCTCTTATCTATTGGTTGCTTGCTCGTGAAGTTCTCAAAGCACGTGGAGAAACCACTGATGAAGCATGGGCAGAAGCAAATGATGTCGAAGAGTGGCAATCTACTTTCTAATTGATGTTAAAATCTAATAAGTTGTTTTTAATACAACGGTTATGGCCAATAGTGAACATAGTTATGTTGACTATGGTAAGTATGAATGTTCCCTCGAAGAATTAAGTTCTAGAAATAGACAAATATTACTTTGGTTTAGTTTTGGAATCTTTTGGTTATGGCTATTTGTTGAAGTCTTCAATATTCTTTGGTTTTGGGAAGAATTCTATTTTGCTATTTCCGAGTCAGGCAGGCAAGTAGTTACTGAGAATCCTGACGGTAGCCAGTCTTGTGAAGTCAATCTGTATCAAACATGTGAACGCTATGTCGGTGCAGGTGGTATTTGGTGGTCATTACTAGGTAGTTTACTAACCGGAATTGCTGTTGGACCATTGGTTTTCTCAATTCTAATTTTCACTTACAGAACTAAAGATGTTACTAAAAAGTGGAAAGAAGAAATCTGGGGCTTGTTATTTTTAATTAATCCTTCAATAATTTGGGCTTTATTGTGGTTAATATGTTTACCATATGCATGGTCATTATTGCCCTGGGGTGATTGGTCGACTAATTGGTGGAAAATATTTCCTTATGGGTTCGGATTAGTTTGGATGGGTGGACTTCCGCCAATCTTGGCTATTAGTCAGTTCTTTAGAAAAGTTTTCAATCAAGAATATAACTATGATTTAACCATAGAAGCGGAAAAGTCAGATGATGAAGAGAATCATCGTATTCAAGAGATGCTTGAAAAAGAACAAATAAGTTCCACCTCAGAGTCTAGTGGGCAAAAGAAAACTAATTTCTGGGAACCCATCTGATTTCAGATCCATCCAAGACCCTTAGATGCTTCATAAATATACATGAATCCACTTACAATTATTGCTGCCAATATTCCAGACCTTATCCAAGAATCTTTCCAAGATAATAGCCATTTTTTACCAAGGTTAACTCCCATAATGGCTGCAAGAACCAAAGCGATAATCAAAATATATTCATCCATTATTCCTCTGCCTTCAAAATATAAGTAAATTGGAATTCTAGTTAAATCAACTACCAATGCTAGAACACTTGCCGTAGCAGCATAAGTCAGTTTATCTGGTAGTCTTTTTTGTAAAAACAATGCTCTTAATGCCCCTTGGTGTCCTGTTAAGCCACCAAAAAAACCAGAACCAAAACCACCGATCCTGTCTTCTGTTTCACCAAGCCTAAGTTTAGTCCATTTTTCGGTCACCGATAAAAGTGGTAGGATAATCAACGCTATTCCAACAACCAAAAGTAGAGGATTAGATGGTATTTTTGATTGTAATAGTGAACCTATTATGGCTCCTAAAATTAAAGCCCAACCATATCTCTTTACGGCATCTAAATTTATGTTTGAGCGTAATACTTTCAACTTCCAAGCATTATGTGCACCATGAATGACTGCAACAACAGCAATTGCTTCATGAGGTGGTAGCCATAGTAAAACTACAGGTGTTAGCATTGTTGCAAGACCAAATCCTGCAGGCACGGTTAATGCAGCAGCCATTAATGTGATGGCCATGCTAACAATGATTAGCATTACATCCATGACAATGCTAGTAACCATTTAGCAATAAGAGTGTCTAAATAGTCGCTAAATCAATTATTAAATTACTTAATCATTGTAATTTTTAATTGATTGTCGGTTGAAGTTTTTTCTACTAGAATAATTGCAAAATATTCATGCCGGATGACAACCGCCATGTCCAAATGGTTTCTTTCGCAGGCTATCTGCCTGAAAAAAAGGTTGATACAACCTCATTTGCGGCCCCTAGCGATTTACCAAGGTCGTTGGATTTTATTAGACTAACAGGGATATTAGCACATCATGAGGTATCTGAACAGCAAGGTAGCTTTGAATTGGCAATCGAGGCGGGTAAAAAAGCAATTTCAAGAGCCGAAATCGACCCTGATTCAATCGATTTGGTAATCAATTCCTCAGTTAGTAAGATGGATAGCGAATTGAGTCAACATTTATCACCAAGTTATGCAACCTTAATTGCCAATAAACTGGGGATAAATAATGCCCAAACATTTGATGTTTCAAATGCATGTGCTAGTATGATGACCTCTCTTATGATAGCAGAATCTAGAATCAGAAGTGGTCAAGCAGAATATGCATTAATTGTTTCAGGAGAGCATATCACTCCTATTATCGATGAAGCAAAAAGAAGAAATCTATACCTTCACCCTAGGGCAATAGCATCGCTCACAGTTGGCGATGGTGCTGCTGCATACATTCTAGGTCCTAGCAAAGAAGAGGGTAGAATTCGATTTAGTAAGCCATTTACATTAGCACAATATAATAGACATTGTATTGGACAAGCATGTAAAAATCATCGTGGCCCACAAATGAGAACTAAGGCAAGGGATTTGCAAGATGGAGTATTGAATAATCTCGGTATTTTCTTACAGCGTGCTGTAAAAAAAATGGACCTCAAATGGGAGGAAATCGACCATACATACTCTCATCCAACAACCCCTAAAGCGGTCAAAAAGGGTGCAAAGTTAGCAACTGATATTTTTGGTGAAATTAATTTTTTACACAATGATAGTGCTGAAACGGCCAATACAGCGTCAACAACGCATGGAGTACTATTAGAAATTTCACAAAATAGAGACTACTTGAATTCAAATGAAACGGTTTTCATGGTCTCTTTCGGTTCAGGACTTGCCATCATGGCGATGCATTTTAATCTTCCAGAGGGGGTAGAAAAATGGTCGTAATGCTTTCATGGGAGAGTAAAAAGATTGGTTATACCGGTCTTCTAAAATCAACCATAAAACTAGCTAAAAAAGCAATTAAATCTGCTAATATTAGGCTTGAAGACATCGGCCTAATAGTTCATGGCGGGGTATTTAGGGAGCACTTTAGAACAGAACCTGCTTTTGCGACTCATATTCAAGGTGGCCTTGATATTCACTGTAACGGAATCAGTTTTGATAGTCAGGCATGCTTTTCATTTGATGTAACCGATGGAAGTTGTAGCCCACATGTGGCTTTACAGTCGATTGCCGACCTGTTGCCATCATTGGAAAATAAATTCGCACTACTATGTATTGGTGATGATAGGCCTACCAAACATTGTGAATGGGATTATGAGTCTTATTGTATAGTTGCAGTAATTGGACAATTAGGGAATGGTCCGCAATTGATTTCGGTTACTCATGATAGTTCTAAGTTGAATATTGACTCAACAATTACGGGATATTTCGATGAAAACATAAAAGCCAATCGATTTACTAAATCTGGAGCAGTAGAATCTCAACAAACCAACTCGAGTAAAAACTATTTCTCAGGCGGCCAAAGATGGTTATCAGGCAAGCATATGCACGAATTTTTAGAAAGAATAAATGGACAGAATCATACACTTGAACATTGTATAGTAGACCGGTCAGGTAAGTCTACAACAGCCAAGTGGGAGTTTTGAAAATGAAATTTCAAAGAAGTAAAGAAGATAATTTTCTATTACTTTTTCTAGTTGTATTATGCCTTTATCACATCATAGCAAGATTTGGTTTAGCAGTAGACTTACAATGGCATACAGATGTTGGAAGAGATAAACTATTCACTCCGCCACATATCATGATTCTTGCGGGGATAATTCCAACTAGTCTCATGCTTTCATCCTACATCTTTTGGTATAGTTTTATTTCAAAACAAGACCGAAAGGGGGGATTCTATATCGGTCCATTTATTGCACCTACAAGCCTTTGGATGATGGTTTGTGGTTTGATTACTCTTGTACTTGGAGGTCTATATGACGATTTTTGGCATACCAGTTATGGCATTGATACAACAATAATAACGCCTCCACATGTTTGGACTTTTGCCGGCGGAATGCTAGTGGAAGTAGCAACTATTGCTTTAGCATTACAAATGAAAAACAGACTGAAAGAGAATTGCCCGAAATGGTTAAATTTAATCATTCTAGGAACTTTATGGGCCTTAGTATACCATTTCCATTTGGCTTTTGCTAATTTCTTAGACCCTCGTGTTTGGTCGTTTGAGATTCTAAATATCAACATAATTTTACACTTCATTTTTGCCGGTGCTACTTTGATGATTTTTCTTCCATTGGCTGATAGATGGCTGGGCAAGAATGGAGCGATTTCGTTGTCAGGTTTGTTGCTTGGTTCACAATTATTATTCTTAATTTTAGTACCATTCTTAGTTTCTACATTTATGACTAGTGAGCATTTTTTCCGACCAGGCTCACCACATACAACTTGGGCTGCACACTGTCTTCCATGGCTATTGTTGCCTGGATTAATTTTTGTCAAAAAGTTCTCATCACTTGAAAACCCTAATTCTATGATCGCATTGGTTATTCTTGCAGATGTTGTTTGGTTACCAACATTCATCGATTACATTCCACAAGAGGTTGGAATTTTTGACACATTGGTTTCTGTTGTTTTCAGCGTAGTAATCCTTAGAGTATTTTGGCAATTATCTCTAGGTTTTGGGGCGTCAGTTGAGAGATTATCTTTGGATAAACAAATCAGTTTATCTAAATCAAAAAGTAAAAATTCCAAATTATCAGTTCTCGGTATTGTAATGATGATTCTATTCCTGCCTGTTGTTAGCGGACACACAATTCATTTCTCTGAAGAAGGAGAAGGCTTTGATGCACCTAAGCGTTATCTAATCGATATCGATGATAAATATGTCTGGGTTGAATTCATGATGTGGCCTCCTAAAGCAATTACAGATATTGAAGTTATAGTTCTGCCAGCAGAAAATGAAACAGCAGTTATCGATGAGGTTTGGATTGAGGTAGTATATCCAAATGAAAATGGAGAGGTTAGAATGAGGACAGATATGGAGAATAGAAATGATATTTCAATTTGGAGTGGACAGTTAAATTTCCCGTTTTCAGGTAACCAATCACTAGAAATTTGGCTTGAAGTAGATGGAGAAACGAATTTCACAACTATTCCAGTAGAGGTTGAGGGGCCGCCGGTTTTACCGGTTTGGTTGGCTTGGTTGTTAGCGATTTCTTGGCCTGCACTTATGGTTTTAATTTGGAGAAACATTTCGCACAAGATGTCTTAGGGGTGAAGTGATGAGAATTGTTGTTACAGGAGCTACCGGTTCTTTGGGTACGGCACTTATGTATCGATTAAGAGACCAGAATCACTCCTTACTTGGACTTGGACTTTCTGAGGCGAAACTCAAATCCTTATCAGATGAAGGATTTGAAATGAAACGTTGCGATATTGGAGACTTAGTAACATTAACCGAATGCGTGGCAGATTGCGATGTAGTGATTCATTGTGCAGCATTTGCTGCCCCATTTGGTAATAAGAAAAGATTCTTTCAAACCAATGTACAAGGTACAAAGAATGTATTTGAGGCTGTAAAAAATTCGAGTGTATCAAGGGTAATTGCGATATCTTCTGCCTCAATCTTTGATGGTATGAAACATGATTTACCTCACCGTGATGATACTCCAGAACTCAAATTTAGGCCAAAACATCACTATGGTGCAAGTAAATATGATGCTGAATTAGTATGTTTAAGCCAACCTAGAGGTAAATGGGTAGGATTACGCCCACGCGCAGTATTTGGCAAGGGTGACCAAACTCTAATTCCAAGATTAAAGAGACTTATCGGTAAGTCTCATTACAAGACAATCGGTAAGGGCGAGAATCTTATTGATGTTACTTGTTTATCCAATTTCATCGATGCTGTATGTTTAGCAATCAAAGCACCAAAAGATAGTCTTGGTAAATTTTACAATATCTCAAATGGTGATGCAAGAACATTTAATTCGATAATGCAAACCTATACTTCCAAATATTCATCTTCATTTAAGCAGAGAAAAATACCGTACTATCCAGTATTTTTATTGGCTAGTTTCAACAATTTGATCGCTAATTTAGTACCAGGCAAAAAATGGGAGCCTAGAATTACTCCATATGGATTAAGGCAGGTCACAACATCTCTAGTCTTGGATATTTCAGGGGCTAAAGATGGATTAGGTTGGATTCCTAAAAAGACCTTTGAACAAGGTATGGAGGAATTGGAGTGAGTAAATTAAGCACATTATTACGCTATTTCTTTACTCCTAAGAAATTTAAATCTCGTAAACAAATAGAACGAATACAAAGCCAAGGAATGAGGAAGCAAGCCAAATTTGTTCGTAAAAACTCACCATTCTATGCACGTCATTGGGAGGGTATGCAAGACGAGCAATGGCACGATTTTCCATTGATAGATAAGTCGATAATGATGGAAAATCTTGAGGATTTATTGACGGTCAGAATAGATGTTAGCAAAGCGAACTCATTGGCAGATGAGGCGGAAAAGTCTCGTGATTTCTCTCCAAAAATAGGCCCTTATTCGATAGGCTACTCTTCAGGTACTAGTGGCTCAAGAGGTATGCATTTTATTAGTGAAAAAGAGCAAGCAGGTTGGGCAGGATTTATGCTATCTAGAGGATTAGACGGGTCAATATTTTCAAAGCATAGAATTGGTTTAATTTTAAGAGCGAATTCGAATACTTTCGAGTCTGTAGGTTCTAACAGAATAGAATTCAAGTTCTATGACCTCATGAAACCTTTAGAAGAAATTCATGAGTCTATTTTACAAGATAAATTAGATATTCTAATTGGCCCTCCGAGCGTTCTTAGATATTTAGCAGATGTGAAATCTCCTCTGAAAGTTCGAAAACTTGTTTCTGCTGCTGAAGTATTAGATGAGATAGACAGAACGCACATTGAGGCGCATTTTGGTCAAATTGTTCACCAGTTTTATTCATCTACTGAAGGAGAAATTGCCGCTACTTGTGAGCATGGAACATTACACTTGAATGAAGAAATAATGGTTATTCAGAAGCAATGGGTTGATGAGGAAAAAGGCTGGTATCATCCAATAATTTCAGATTTCAAGAGAAAAACACAGCCTATCATTAGGTATAGGTTGAACGATATTTTGGTTGCTTCAAAGCAACCATGCAAGTGTGGTGATGCACGAGAATCCATTGAATCAATTATGGGAAGACAAGATGATATTTTTCTGCTTGAAAGGAAATCAGGAGATGGCTTTGAGCAAGTAATTCCAGATTTTATTAGACGAGCAGTAATGCAAATGCATCCCGATATAACCGCCTATTGTGCAATTCAAAAGTCACCAGAAGAGATTGAGATACAACTTCTCCCAGAGGGGCTTCAAGAAATTTCCTTCCAAGGATTTGAACAAGTTTGGAAAAATATGAAAACGATTCAACCGACGATTTCTTTGGCTAAATATTCATTCAAGCCCTCGACTAAGAAACTTAGAAGAATCCGAAGAGATTTTGAATTACCATTCAAATAGTCGACACAAAAAGACCGCTGAATTCAAACATAAGCGGTAGTTGGGTTTTGACATGCGCATTCGTGTACAAGCTGTTGGTCTTATGTTCTTGATGGTTCTAGCACCACTTTCAGGTTGCTTTGGCGAAAACGAAGTTCAATCTCTTGAAGAATCGTCTCTAACAGTTGTTGAGTCTGATTCGCTTGAGGCTGGAATGTGGCAAACTATAACGCTCGATGCAAATGATGACCTAGCAGTCTTCATTCCGTACTTCATACAAGACCCTGGTTCGATGCGTGCTCAAAACGGTACTGTACTCGACATGAACTCTGGTGAACAGATAAGTGTCAACCTCTTACTACCTCCAAGGAACGACAAGGTAGTCTTCTTCGTTGGAGATATTGGCCGTGTCGATTGGCCAATTCGACAAGCAGACGAGTCTTGGACCAAATGGCTTGAAAATCCGAACAGCGGTTCTGCTGTACAGGCGGTTGAAAATCAAGATGTAGGAGGAATGTGGCCTTGGTTGGTTCCTGGAAATCAATCCGGAGGTGATGTTATTTCTCTTGTTCTAGAAACAAGCCGGCCGTTCCGTGCTGACCTAACAGAAGAGAACGGAGTTGGTGCAAGTGATGGTTGGGTCAATGGCAGAGATGTCTATGACTGGGTCGATTTCATTACCGACGATACTCCTTGTGCTACGTGCGGTGCAGATGGAGCAGTTGGCTATCTCGATCGCTGGATTGGAAATGCAAACCCTTCGTATGAGCACGCAATTACCTATTTCGAAGGCGTAATGCAGGGCTACGGATTAGATAGGGTTGAAGTTCATCGTTTCCAATCGAATACAGCCTGGGCGGTCAACATTTGCGGATACAAAGATGGATCAGTCTATCCAGATGAATGGCTCGTCTTTGGCGCACACTTTGATATTGCACCTCCTGTGGCTTATACTCCAGGAGCTGAGATCGGCGTTCCAGGTTACGGAACCAGGCACGGTGCTTACGACAATGCAGCAGGGTCGAGCATGGTGTTGACCACAGCTAGCGTCCTTGCAGAATTCGATGCTCGTCGAACGATGGTCTTCTGTTTGTGGTCTTCTGAAGAAGAAGGCTTGTGGGGTTCACGTTCGTTCGCTAACGACCTTCCAGATGGAATTACAGTGAGCAATTATCTGAATCTAGACATGGCTGGCGTCAATTATCCAGGTGATTATGCACTCTCTGTATATCTTGGCCCGGATGGGACTCAGGAAGCGATTGACCAAGCAGGTATGTATTACTTGGCGGAATGGATTGGTGCAGATGCACTCGATCTAGGTTACGAGATAGATCGTGGAAGAGAAGCCTGGCTTGAGGGTGGAGAGAGCCCATTATGGGGCGATATCTACGAAGATACTGTCGCAATTTACGAATCACCAACCGCTCGAAGTGACCATGACTCGTTTCAAAACCTCGGTGTTGCAACCCTTGGATGGAATGGTTTGGTGGATGGCTATCCGTGTTACCATCGTGAATGCGATACGATGGAGACCATGATTGACTACATGGGTACAGATAATTCCACAGGAATTAACAATCTCGTTCATTCATGGGATATTGTCACATGGTGGGCGGTCTATGCATTCTTGCATATGGACCAAACACCAGTGCCAAATGAACTCTAGTCGATCGTTAGAATGTGTAAATATTGACGGTATACAAAGGGTATCATTCATATGGATGGTTAAGCAAAGGTTACCCAGTTTCTGTAAATGAGTAATGTGATACTGCAAACCCGTATAGGGGTGAGTAATATGCGGGTTTCCGCATGGTTTTGACTTGATACAAACAGACGGTATTCATTCACTTGGAGTGAGTAATTTTAATCAAGTAAAGTAGTGTAGGGTTGTTATGGAAATAGGACTTATTTTGGGTCTTCCTTTTTTTCTTTTAATACTATTTTGGCTTATTGCTTTACCTTTATTTGAGTCAATATTTCCAAATGAAGATTCAAGGCTTAAGCCAATAGAAAAATGGGAAGAAGAGAATATAACAAACAAAGAAAGAGTAGCCAAATGGCGAGAAGAACAGAAGAAGAGTGACTAACTAAACATGGAGATAAAATCAGTGCGGTAGCAACCATGACAACGAATGAAGCATCAACAAGTTTCTTATTCCCAACCTTGAAACCTGCTTGGGCTGGATTCAAGAAATTGTTTAGTTA